>Ga0256844_10000948_pt1 | contig 10937 bp, 2 predicted proteins | sample MusselsmetaG_FD_189100 | JGI IMG/M metagenome (GOLD analysis project Ga0256844, IMG submission 189100) | Mussel associated microbial communities from hydrothermal vent at the East Pacific Rise, Pacific Ocean - Mussels | ecosystem: Host-associated > Mollusca > Shell > Unclassified ... | reverse complement strand
CGGCGTTCCTGCTCTGAGACATTGATAAAATTGGCACCTAGAAAACTAAGCGCTTTTTCATCAATGCGATTACCATCCTCATAGTCTGTTGCACTATCAGCCAGACGGCTTAATGTACGAATAAGACGGCCTTCGGCTTCCAGATCGGTGATTTCACCTTCATCATTTTTGACAAAGTCTTTAAATTGATCAATCAGTGCCCGGGCACGATCTATTTCTGCTTGATGAAGTTGGCGGTTATAGCGATTAGCGGTCTGTGCTATGAGCATACTATCAATAGCATTGCTTCCTGACATTTCACTGGTGATACCAGCTATAACATCCACTATAATGGGCTGAAATACATTGTTTTTGTCCGTTGTATTGCTTAATTGCTCACTTAATACAGATGATAAGGCTTCACTTGCCCCGGCAGCAATTGCACCCTCTTTAAATTCCAGCCCCATAGACTCCGCCATCAGACCACCGGTGATACTATGCAAGGCAACTTTATACAGGCCACCGTCATCCCATAACTCACTTTGTTGCTGCCAGAATTGTTGTTGCTGTTCGTTACCTGCAACAATCGCAATAAGATTATTTTTTTCTGCATCCTGCCATTGCTGCTGGGCAATATCACCCACCACATTAAAGGCAAAATTACTTAAACCATTATTTACTCCTGCACCACTGATTTGTGCAGCACCTGCATACATACCTGCTTTGATACCTAAAGCCATGGGATGCAGACTATTATTATCAAATAAAGCATTAATTTCATGATTGCCAACCTGTGTAACATTCGCTACCAGATTTTGCATAAAAACTTTACCGGCATCCTGACCATCAATAACAGCTACAACACTTTGACCTCCTGCCTGCAGCATGCTCTGGCTAATCTGTTCACCGTAGGGCATAGTCTCTATTCCCGGAACAGAGACCTGAGATAATGCTCCCCCCAGATAACCCGAAGCAAAGCCTTTAACTCCAGCAATAAGACTTTCTTTAAAAACATCACTACCGATACTCTGATGACTGGCAATGGCATTAATACTACCTGTTGCCAGAGTGCTTCCAGATGCAATGGCTGCACCATTAACCGCTGTAGCCATTGCTGCACTTTCAGTAATGGTTGCGCCCATAGAACCTGCAGCCCAGACACCCGCCCCCATGGTAAAATAAGCAACAATCAGAGTAATCACCGCCTGAGCGACACCATTTAGAGACTTATTGTGCCATTGCTCATATTCATGACGTTCATTGATATATTGCTCAGTTATTGCCGGGGTTTTTACATCATTATTTTCAATAAGACTGTCTTTTATATGCGCCAAACCTGTATCATTAATGGTGCCGTTTTTATTGTCACTTTGTGCCAGAGTAATATTGAGTTTATCTGTAGCAATGCTCAGATTAGCAGCAGGATTGAATTGATTGTATTGCAGATTTTCATCCAGTTTATTTTCACCCTGATCGGTGGTAAATAAACTTTCTTCCCGATTACTATGTTGATAGCTAAAATCAATGTCTTTATTTGCTGATAATGATAGCTCTTGTGCCGCTTGTATAGTGATATCACCGGTAGTATTTAGATCAATACTATTGAGTTTTATTACCGGTGCAGTTAAATGAATATTCGATTGTGCTGTTAACCGGCTTGTAAGTGTGTTGACATGCTGTTGTTTAACGGTATGCTGCTGTTCACTTGTTTGTCGATAATAATCCTCTTGTGAGCTGTTTTGTACTGAGCCAATGACTAGTTGTTTATCCGCCTGAAGATTAATATCAGCACCCGCCTGTGCCTGAAGACTGTTTATATTAATATTAGCCGCATGCATATTTATATTTTTTTCAGCCTGAATCTGGCTGCTTAAATTTGTCTGGCTATCCGTGTTTTGAAAGTTATCATCATCCCAGTTTGCATAGGATCTATTTTGTAATGTCAGACTGTCAATTTGAATTGCATTTGTCGCCTGTAAAATAATGTCACGTGCACTGAGCAACTGACTATCGACAAGGTTAATGTCTCTGCCGGCATTAAGGATTAAGTCCTGTTCAGTAGATGTTAAACTTGCCTGAGAGGCAATAAGTGGAGAAACAATTTCATAATGACTGGCAAAATCATCAAATCCAGATTGATAACGCTGCTCTGCTAACGTTACTGATACAATATCTTTGCCTGCAGACAGATTAAGCTGAGCAGCACGAATATGACCACTTAAGTTGATTAGGTTTTCACCCGCTTTTAAGTCCAAAATCTGTGCTGCCTGAATATTACCTTCAAGATTAACAAAATCATTTTGTGCATTTATCTGCATGTTATTTGATGAGTCAATTAAACCGCTATTGTTAATAGTATTACTGCTCAAATGAATATTCTCTTCAGCACTAATCAATGCTCCACTGGCCAGTAACTGCCCATGAGTCTGAGCAAGATACAATTTAGGCAGCAGAACTTTTTGTCCATTGACTGTCTGCTCTACCATCCATACCATATCTTTTGTCAGGCGCATTATCTGCTCAGCTGATAAAGCAATCCCTGTTGTCAGCTGCAGTGCCTGTTGCTGGTCAAGTGCACTATCCATTAGATATTGAAACTGCTGACTATCCGAGGCTATAGCTGTATTTAAAAAACGCCTGCCTGTTGTATTTAACACCGCATTTCGTATTAATTGAGATTCGAAAAAAGCATCTCCCAAACGTTTTGGTAATTGTTCTATATCACTATGATAAGCAATTGCTGACGGGCTATTCGATAGACTTAATCGATTCAATAAATAATCAGAGCCTTGAGTGCTAAGTACATCCGGTAGTTTTGAATTGGTTTCAATCAGGTAGGGATAGCTGTTATTTTCATTAACAACAAATAAGCCATTGGACGGTAAATTAAATGTGATATCGGATAGATTATTACCCGCATTGATCAAATTATTACTGTCAAAGAAATTGTTTGCATCTGCATACGCTTGTATAGACTGAATCATATCACGTTCATCCGTATGCAGATTATCCATCATCCGGATGGATATTTTGTCTGATGATGCCGGAGCCAATGGTGATAATAATGATGCCATGGAGTTAAGATCAACATTCGTTATCACATTGCCATGGCTTTGTGTAGCAATCGATTGCAGTACTGGAGTACTATAACTAACACCTGTTTTAATCGTGCTATTGTTAATTTGATCGGTAAAACTACCGCTAATACTGCCCCCAGCATAGATGATAGCTGGAACATAAGAAAAAACACTTGTTTGAGTAATATTGCTATAGGTGATACCTTCATCACAATCCAACCAGTGACAACGAATTCTGCGTTGCTGATTTAGCAAGGTCTGTGTTAAGGCATGGCCCTGATTGTTGAGTACCCTGCCAGCCATTTCTATATTGCCGGCAGCTGAAATTGTACTATTAAGATTATTCAGCTGATCAGCATGAAGAGTAATATTTTTTCCCGATAAAAATTGTGCTGCCGGTGAAGATGATACGATATAGTCCTGTACACCACTAAAATGATTAGTCTCCAGGTAAAGATAAGAACAGTCGTCATAAACATCATTACATTCCCATTGACGTGTAGTCAGCGGTAAACTTTGTGCTGATAAATAGGTTTTATAGGGTGTCAGCCAGTGATGATTATTTTCTCTGGCAATTCGCACCACTTCATTAATCATTTCAGCACTATTATCAAGCTGACAATCCCAGGCAGCTGGACAAGCAGCATTTCCAAAATGAAAATTATTTGTCAGCCATGAATTAATGCCTGAAATTAATTCACTCCTTTCATCAACATCAAGACCTACAACATTATTAATGCGATCAAGATAAATATCACGCCAATAAGACACAAAATAATGGCTGCTGGATTCTTCTTTATCAAATAAAAGACCATTAAATACCGGATCAAATTGAAAAATACTATCATTGTCAGGTAGGCTGACAGCACCTCTTTGACCAATTTCCAGTGCCTGCATACGATTGGTAAAATTGTGAGTAAATAACGACAGGTTGCCATCCCAGGCTTCTATGCTGCCTGAGATATTATTTACTTCACTATTTTTATTTAAATCAGTATCAGCGGCAATCAATAAATCATGTACAGCAAAGATACTGGCATTATCATTATTCAGGCTATTGCTAAATAATGACATGTTGTTACCCGCAAATAAAACATTCTGATTATTTAATTGAGCAGTTACATTAATAGCCAGATTTTCACCGGAAGTGATAAGCCCCTGCTGTTGATTATTTACTCCCGCAGCTTGTATAGAAACATTATTATCAGCACTGATTTGTCCATTATTGTTGACTCTAGTATTGCTGATAATATTAATATCATGAGCAGCAGTAATGGCTGCATTAAGTCCATTGTTCAGCCCATTGCTATGTATTGTTATATCCTTAGTCGATGAAATTTCACCTTTATTATACAGTTCTCCTGCTATATTTAATAACACATCTGCATTACTGTTTAGATGACTATCCAGTGCATTATTAAAGTCACCACGGGTATTAATAATGAGTGAAGAACCGGCATTAAAGAGTCCTGATGAGTCAAGATTTAATTCGATCAAGTTTAAACGAAGAATATTGACCGCCTCAATACGGCCATTATTGTTGTTTAATTTTTGTGTATGAATATCAATAGAATTATTTGCATAAATAACACCATTACTATTATCAAGATCATTAATTGTTAGTTTAATATCAGCCTGGGCTATAATATTAGAATCAATCGTATTATTAGAAAGAAGCGGTGTGTTGATTATTATTTGTTGTGCACTTTGTAAGCGCCCTTGATTTAACACCTCATCCCGGGCAGTTATCGTTAAATTCTGTTGAGCAGCAATCTGAGTCTGATTATTAAGCTGTTTTGTATGAATATTTAATTCAGCAAAACTTTGTATATTGCCCTTATTAAGCAATTGATTATTGGCATTTATTAGCAGATCATTTTTTGCTTCTATTAATGAAGATGATGCATTATGAATCGTATTGCTCTGCAGATATAAATCATGTGCAGAAGATATTGCACCATTATTATTTAGCTCAGAAGTCGTCATACTTAGATAAGACAAGCTCTGTATCATGCCATAATTGTTAATATTTTTATCTATATTGAGCTGTAATTTATTTGCTGAAAAAATACTGGCGCCACTGTTCTGATTCATTAATTGCTGGGCATTTAATGATATTGAATTCATACTGGCAATCTGTCCTGAATTCAATAAACCATCGGCATTAATTTGCATATTATTATGGCTTTGCAATCTTCCCTGATTATCAATTTGTCGACGAACATGTAAAGTTAAATCATTGTCAGCACGTATAAAAGAATGGATACCTCTATTATTAATAACAGATGACTGTATTGTTAAATTTCCGCCACTGGCAATTTTTCCAGTATTATTCACACTCTCTTCAATAAAAAAATCTGCCTGATTATTGGCAGCAATTGTTGCATCTAAAGTTTCATTATTAAGCTTATGCGCATTAATTTGTAATGTATTGGCAGAGGAAATTTGTGCAGAATTAGACAGATTTTCAGATGATATATTTAATTGTGTTTGCGCCTGTATTGATGCCTTATTGGTGAGGCTATTGATCTGTAATGTCATTGCTTTATCAGATGCAATAATACCCAGATTATCTGCTCTATCAGCATCAATTGATAGTAATTGACCACTGAGTATACGCCCCTGATTACTCAATGAATCCATAAGCAGAAAAGATAAATTATCATAAGCAATAACGGCTGAATCAGAAGACCTATTACTCATTTGTAAAGCATGAATATTAAGACTATAAGCACTATTCAATATACCTGAGTTATCAATATTATCACTACTCAGGTGCATCTCTCCCAGACTATGGATCAGCCCTTCATTATTGATCCTGTTTCTGCTGGCCAGGTTCATATTATTGCTGGAAAAGAGTAATGCCGTCGGACTACGATTAAGCAATTGCAATGATTCAATTTGCATTGTCTGATCGGTGACAATTGAAGACTGATTAGTCAAAAGCCCAGTATTGATAGTCATTTTATTCAGGCTTTGTATATTGCCATTGTTATTTATTGATTCAGAGGCAATTAGATTCAGTCTATTATCGGCTACGATTAAGGCCCCATCTGTTTGATTAATGATGCTATCAGCAACAACGGTTAAATCTTCAGCACTGACAATAATACTGTTATTTTGTAAACTGCCTGCATTAAAATGCATATTACTAAGACTTTGAATGCGACCATTATTAAAGACAGCCTGATCAGTATGAATCAATAGATTTTTATCCGAACTGATTTGTGCATGATTACTTAGCCATTGACTATTAATGCTTAATTGTTCCTGTGCCCGGATAGATCCATAATTAGTTACATTTTCCGTTGCCTTTATGGCTATTTGTTTATTGGAACTAATACTGGCTTGCTCATCTTTATTAACCAGAAAACGAGTCACCAGTGTTAATAAATCATTACTTTGTATATTTGCATGATTTTCCAGCGTATTGGCAACAATATGCAGTTGCTTTGCGCTTTGAATATTACCTTCATTAAAGAGCTTATGACCAATATTAAAAAAGCCCAGATCATTTGCAGCAATAAGCGCATCACTTCCCTTATTATTAATAAACCAGGCAGAAATTCTGAGTTTTTTAGCACTGACAATGAGTCCTTCATTACGCATTTTTTGCGTAATATCAAAGACAATATTAGCCTGAGCAGATAAACGACTATCAAGCCCGCTATTGCTTAGTTTTTTAGCTTTAACAAGTAAATCACCATTGCTTTTAATTACCCCTTCATTATGTAATTTATCCGTAATAGTTAACTGAACAACTTGTTGAGCAAAAACATTGGCCTCTTTTTTATTATTAAAATCAGCGGCATTAACATCTATTTTATTGCTGGCATAAAGTGTTTTAAAATTATTAACTTCGGCTGAGTCAATGCTAAGATTCCCTTGTTGGTTCATTTGTTGATCACGCTGTATACCAGCAATCACTTCAGCCTGATTATTAATTTGTTGTGCATCAAGATGAATATTTTTTTCTGCGCCAATAAAACCAGAGAGATTAATGTTTTCTGCTGCGCTCAAATTAATATTTTCTCCATAGGCCATATCCGAAATATCAATATCAGCATTATTTGACTCAACATTCACTGTTTGCTGCGCATTAACAGAGCTTAAAATCAGCCGCCCATCTGCCTGTAAACTCAGACTACCGATATCAGTCACCATATTGGCCTTACTACGCACGCCCACCCCTGCTTCTGTGCCCAGCAAATGAATACTGCCTGCATGCATAGCGCCTAATAGAGAAGCATCCAGTGAAAACTCAGGTTTATTTTGCTGTTTATCTGCTAGTGCTGTCGTTTGCCCATGCTGATAATTAATACTATTTCGGCCAGTAATAATTGTTAATTTATTGGCATTTATTTTTGCAATGACGTGCAATGCCCGGGTCATAATGTCAAATTTATCAATATTTGCAGCATTAAGACCCAGGCCTTCAATTAACACATCACCCTGTTCAACCCGAATTGACTCTAAGTGCTTATTGTTGAATTCAGGTACCCCTGTGGTCAGACTTACTTTTTGCGTATTTAAAAAACCACAGCCATTGCAGCTGATACCATAGGGATTGGCAATAATAACATCTGCCTGATGGCCGGATACTTCGGTATAGCCCTGCAGTTGTGAGCGATGAGCATGAGTCACTTCATTAATAATTAACCGGGCATTATTATCATTATTAATATGAGTATTAGCAGCTATACGCCCTGCTAAAATACTTTGATGTTCAAAGCCGCTATTGTTAAGGATTAAGCCTTGCTTAGCGACATCAAATCGCTCAAATTGATTATGAGAAATACCCTGCTCATTAGGCGCAGCTATATTGACAATAGTGATACCATTATTGGCTGTGGAAATAGTCGCCTGATGTTCAATCTGTGCGAATGAATCAACCAGGGGAGCGGCAATAGCAGCGAATGGATTCAAGGCCATATAAACGGACAAAATACTCAGTAAAAACCGATTAGCCAGACAAGGTTTCGTTTTTTTAAACTGTTTTGCAACTATGAATTGTTGTTGTAACATGATGAATTCCATTTCATTATGAATGACTTATTGATAATAAGAGACAGCTTCTTAAGGCTTTAATCGTTCGAGAACCCGGGCATTTATTATAAAAGATGCCGTCACTCTATCCATGGAGGCTTTATTGCCAACATCCATGAACAATGATTTTTTCCATAAACAGCCTAATTTCCTTAAGCACCTACGCATGTATCATCAAAATCTAATAATTTAAGCTCACATCCAGATAAAGAGCTGAGCCATCTGCTTTTAACCAATGGGGTTTTGCAATGGGCTGACTAAACATCAGGCCCATATTCAAGTGTTTGCTTTGCCATCGTGCGCCAATAAACCAGCCTTGCAGTAATTGCCATTTATATTTGTCGACGGTCTGATATAACACACTGCCGATATCAAAACCCGTTTTAAAATGCACTTCGCCGGCAAGAGAGCTAAGCCATGATGAGGGAAGTTTAGTGGTAAATTCATTACGCCAATAAGCCCCTTTATCACCACTTATTCCCTGGTTTTTATAAGCACGAATACTGTATTGACTGCCCAGACTAAGACGTTCACTACCATAGAGTAAATCATCACTGTATTGGGCTCTTAGGGAGGATAACCAATACCAGTCATGCTGCTGAATATTAAATGCATTCTGGTAATTGCCGGAAAAAATTATTTTCTTAAATTGTGCCTTTGGAAAATCAACTGAAGAGTGTTTATCATGCAGAGCATCAAATAGTTTTAAACCTTGTTGATAAGCAATGGCTGTGGACAGGAGCCCATAATTTTTAAAATAATGCCAGAAATTAAGCTGTATTTCACCTATAGATAAAACCCTGCTGTTTACTTTAATAAAATTATCCTGAACATAATTTTTATTGTTTTTACGCAATAGGGAAAAGTTTAAGCGCCATTTATTCTGTTGATCACGATGGATCATTCTGGCCAGACTCAGACGCTGCTGATCACTCTTTCCCTTAAATTCCAGATATTGTGTAATACCTTTAGTCGTAGTCAAATAATCGGACCAGCTGGCATCCAGATAAAAATTCCAATAGCCATAGGGGACATCATAATGCAATGCCAGATTTTCACTGGATTGATCATCATCCTGAAATTGTTTCAGACTTGTCTGATAACTCAGATAAAAATAGCCATTATCTGCCAATGGGCTATCCCGATCAAAAAACAGTGCAAGCTGCTCTTCACCTGTTGATGCCTGACCATAATTATTAAGGCTTAAATCAATACGCCATTTTTTTTCAATTTCATTATCTAGCAGAATTTTTGTTGCTCCGGGCTGATCACCTGGAACAAATTGCAGCTGGATATTATTTGAGGACAGACGATTAAGCTGTTCTAAGCCCTGCTCTAAATCTCTTACATTTAATAATGCACCTGCTGCTACCGGCATAGCTCCAAATAATGACAGATGATTATTTTTTTCTGTATCGGTAAAATCAATTGCTTCTATATAGCCCTCTACCACCTCTATTGTCAGGCTGGCTTTGCTTAAATCCTGTTGAGGTAAATAGATACGAGTGGTGATATAGCCTTGTGTAAAATACCAGTCATTTAACTGTCGCAGGAGTTCATTAATATCATCCATTGTCATACAGGAGTTTATATAAGCGAATGATATCTTCTGTTGTACATGCTTAGCCATTAAGCTTGCACCATTGACATTTATTTTTTTTATCATAAAGCACAATTTCTTGTCTTTAGATTTCAGCCGATGGTGAGATCTTTTTTGCTGCTCAATGGTTTCCTTTTTCAACTCTCTTTTTTGTAAAACCTGTCGGCGTTGATAATCAATTTGTTCCTGTTGTTTACGCAGCAAATCATTATTCAACAGCTCAGGCAGGCTGGAAAAGTCAGTACCAAACAGGCTAACAGAAAAAAATAAAGCAGCTAATAAAACCAATAACTTACACATAACCCGTCCCTGGGTGTTTATGAAGCTATTATATTAAGACAAAACAGGAGCTGAGCATGTCAGCTATAGCAGGAAAAACTTGTAGGATTTTTTAGATAAAATATGTAGGAGGTTTAGGGTCGGAGTCAAATACTTGTATTTGACTCCGACCCTGTGCGACTCACTGCCTGTTATTTATGCTCATCAAACTGATTTTTATGCAGTTAACTATAGACACCATTTTTGTCCAGCAATTGCTGATGACTACCACGTTCAACAATTGCCCCTCTGTCCATCACCAGGATCAGATCGGCATTTTCAATGGTGGATAAACGATGGGCAATGACCAGGGTGGTTCTGCCCTGCATAACATTTTCCAGAGCGGCCTGAATTTTTCGCTCAGATACATTGCAAGTGCTGGTTACATTTGATTTTCAAGATAATTTGCTGGATATAAGTCTATTTAAACTAACACCAGACTCTGCTGCTTGAATGGATAAATGACGATGTGTTTCTGGTGGGACACGAACCATAAATTTACCACTAAATTTCTTTAAAGATATTGGTTGGGGAATTTCCTCACCATTAGAAGTCATGTCAGAAATACATTCATGAACTAAGTTACTAATGCCTTTTAGTGCTTTTTCTGGAGTTACCTCAAGCCAACTCAAACTAGGAAACTCGACACATAAGCCAATATGCTCTTGATCTTCTTCTGACCAAGTTACTCGATATGTATAACGATCAATGTTTTTAGCCATTTTCCACCTCCAAGCGTTCAATTGCCTGTAAAATTTGCCTTACCTGATAAGGTTTGGCTTTACCCTTTGAATTTTGGATGTTTACTCTCGGATCTCCTTGCCAAGGTGTTTTATAAACACGATGACTCGAACCTGATTGTCTTGCACTGCCAAAATAAAAATCACAAACTTTACATAAGTTATTGAAACTTATGT
>Ga0256844_10000947_pt1 | contig 10939 bp, 12 predicted proteins | sample MusselsmetaG_FD_189100 | JGI IMG/M metagenome (GOLD analysis project Ga0256844, IMG submission 189100) | Mussel associated microbial communities from hydrothermal vent at the East Pacific Rise, Pacific Ocean - Mussels | ecosystem: Host-associated > Mollusca > Shell > Unclassified ... | reverse complement strand
AATCTCAAAACTTGCAGGGTCAAACGGGCTGAATTGATAACTATTCCCAGCAAACAATGTCATGTTTACGTGGTTCTGGGTAAACTCAGAACTGGAAAAACCCCCTGTCACAATAGGGGTATACATCTTTTGGTTAAGAAGTCCTTTGAATCCTGCCGAGGCTGGTACAGCTTGCACAAATGGCGTGTTAATCTTGCACGTCAAATCGTTTATGGCAATAGCGTTACTCAACGGCTTACTTGTGTAGATGTGGCTAGAATCGCTAATATTTGTCTCATACAGGGATGCTTGAGGGATAATTGAATCATCCTTAGCAACCTCAGAACCAACAAAATTGAAGTCTAACGATTGTGAGATTGTGAGCGTAACAATAACCTTTGCAAATACTTGGTTGTTTACTGTAAATGTTCGGGTAGCATGAGTAACATCAACAACCCGAACAAATTGAGAAAGAGTCACATCGTCTTTATCAGAAAGTTCAAATACATCGTTATTCTTCGGTATTTCAACATCTTCTGATTGAAACAATTGAATGGTTTTTGAGCCTTTCCATTGTGTTGCAAAAAGCCTACCTTGATGTCTATTCGCGCGTGTACGGTATGACGCAAAACTCTTTGCAGCTTCCCGTCTAATGTCGTGGAACGAATCACTGTTGAACATGAATACGTTCAACTTTTCGTCTTTTGGAATTTGGGTGAGAATGGTATGTGCGCCGAGATAAACTGCGGCATCACTGGTATGTACGTGCGGGAACAGTTTCCGCATGAACAATGTACCCTCGGCTCGGTTTAGCGGGGATATGTCAGGTAAAATCTCATTAGACATATTACCGATAATATATTCAGCAGTAGGCATTCCCCCAGCATCATCTCTATCGTTCATTTTACGAGCTTTTAGGATTTTAATATTTTCGGTTCGGATGGTCATTGTTATTCCACTGTCAAAAGGTTTATTTCGAGATGATAAAATGCAGAATCATCTGGGTTGCTGCAATCCAAAACAGGTGTTGCAATTAGCGGGTCGTTCTCATAATCGAAAATACATTTGTAGTTAGTTGCATCAAACTGGAGCATATACACCCCAGTAACTCGGTCAACCATCGCTCGTAGTTTCAATAAATCAGCTCGGGCAATCCACGCGTCCTGACCATCCCCGCCGTTGAATTGTAGCTTTCGTCCTTTGTACATCTGCCCACGCGAGTAAACCAGTTTACCACCAATGGTTCTTGTCGTTGTTTGTCGGACAGATGGGGAACTGAATTCATTAGCGAACATCAGATCATCTGGGAGTTCCACATTTATCGTTCCATCGGCAATGTCAGTAAGGGTTATCATTTGATTCTAACTCGACTCTGTTGTTTTAGTTTAACAAGCAACGCGTCTGTGTGTTCGTTCTTTGGAAAACTGCCTGTAACGCTACGACCGTCTGCGGATAAATCAATATAAACTGACGCATTGCTTCGGTCAACTGAATTGTTTACACCGCTAACGCTTTTAACCGTTTGATTGGACGTAGCCACAAGGCGCGCAATTGTTCCTGTAGCCATGTTCACTCTACTTGCCATATTAGCAAGTGTTGCGGGTTGTGCGGGGACGTTTACTGCACTTCCATCTGAATTAAAGCGGGTAGTTCTTGTTGCCCCGCCACCACCTCCAGCAACACCAGCACCTCTTGTTGATACGGGCGTTGGAGCTTTTGGTGTAGGTGGCTGCACCCTTTTTGTGCGGGATGGTTTCGTTACTTGTTTTGGTGGCTGGTTTCGTTGCGAGGCAGCCTGTTCCTTCAACTTCTGATCACGCATTTTTGCTGACGCATTTTTCAGAGAATCATAAAACTTTTTATTAAGGATATTGTCTTTTTGTAACCCTTCCAACGAGAACGCTTGACCTTTATTTAATCCCCACATCTCCCATACAGTCGATAGTCCGTCCCGTGTATGTTGATACGGCAATGAGCGTAACTGCTCAACCATTCCTGCAAGTTTATTAACTCGGGTTGCGACGAATTGGTATGTCCCGTCGTGGCTAATTACACCTGTTGAGCCACCTGACCGAACTGATTGAAACTCTTTCATAGAGTCTCTAAACGAATCAATGGAGTTATTTACGCGGGAGTCCTGACTGAATCCACGAGAAGGTTCGCCTTTTACGGTATATGAGGCACGACCCCCGTTGTTTGCATAATTGTCACCAACCAAGTCACGCTTTCCACGCTGTATGTGGTATTCACCATCACTAGGGCTAACAAAATCATTATTAGCGCGTAACTTCATTACAGGTGGTAGTTTTTTAGGTTCGTCTACATACCCACCACTTTGTAAGAAGTATGCCTCTAGCCCGTTTTGATTCTGCGCGTAATTTACAAAACTTTGTGGTCGGGTGTTTATATCCTGTAAAAAGTCAGTGCCGATTTGCGACACAGCATACTTGCGAAGAACAAACTCACCACGTTGGAGCATTGCAGGAACAGTATCCCCGCCTTGTGCGCTTCCCCCAATTTTACCGTATTTTCTAGGGCGTTCTTGATTAGCATCAACGAACCCAACAGTTGCCCCGTTACCAGCAACACCACCGTCTGCGTTGAACTCAACTGGTTTCTTGGCAGACGGGCTTGCCTCCAAGTTAGCAAGATTTGCACGCAACTGTTCAACTTTAGATAATAGTCCATCAAGCGCATGGTTAGCAGCACTGGTGTCGATGTCTAATACGTTTGTGCGTTGTAACTCAACAAGCTCACTTATTTTGTCAAGCTTCCCGATAACGGTATCAAGGGCTTTTCTTTTGTCATTGATCCGTTGTAACTCCACATCGGCATTCAGTTGGAATTCTCGACCGTTCGCTGCATAAACAGCAGCAAGTGATTCTGCGTTGCTTTTGTACGCGTTCAACGCAGAATTAACCTCGTTCTGTGCCGATATTTCTTCAACAGACCCTTCTTTTGCCGAGCTTGCCCGACTACGGGTGGCACTAATATATTCTTTTAGTAGCTCACTAGATTTTCCTCTAAGTTTGTTGATCTCATTGAAATCTTTCAATTCATCCAATGAGTCCGCTTTACGAGCAAGAGCAAGGGCTTTACGATACACCTCGTTATCTTGTTGCTGCTTCTCATAATCAGACATTGTTTGTCGACGAATTGACGCGATATATTCTTCTGAATCTTCGACAATTGACTTGGACTGCTCGGAATAGGACAACGCTTTATTCGTAAGCATTCTCCAGTGGTCGGACATTTCCTCAATCGACCTACGATGTACATCAGCCGTTTGCATTAGGTTTTCTTGGGTTTGTTTATTCCGATCAAACTGGATTTTGGCAAGAGCGATGTCGTCATTGGCAGCTTTAGCTTCCAAGTCGGTGTAATGCTTGTCCCAAACGGCTTGTTGTTGTTTTAACCCATCTAATACAACAAGGGTTTTCGCGTCAGCGGTTAGTTTCTCAAGGGCTTCAACTTGAACGGCGAAATCATCAGCATTGGTGTACCTTCTGGCAAGTTGTTCCTTTTCAGAAACCTCTTCAAACTCAAGCGCTTGAGTTTTTTGATTCGTTATTTGCTTAAGCGTATCAATTTCGTCAGCGGCATATTTGGTGACGTTCTTTGCGATCTTCTCAAGAAGTTTAAGGCGCTCCTGTTCTTTTGCTGCAAGTTTCGACGACGTATCAATTTGCGCGCGCATATTGTCTTCGTGATCTTTTCGTGCTTTTTCTGCCGCGTCAGCGAACCCTTTCTTTTGTGCTTCACCCTCAGCAAGTCGATTATCTGACCACTTTGACATTTCGTCGTCGATTGTCGCGATTGACTGTGTGTAATTATCAATATCCTGCTTCAACGCAGTTGCATTGAATGGGTGTGATAGCATTTTTGCGAGAAGAACAATCCGCTCTATCGTTTTCTCAATACCTACCTTAAGAGACTTCCAAGCGACACCATAGTCAATTACCCCTTTAGTCACTTCATAGAATACATATCCAGCAATACCGACCCAGCCAGTTAACGCACGACCGACACCGCTAATTAACCCTTTTACTAGATTTAAAACTGGGGCAGCAACTTTCCCAAATGATTTAAAACCACCTTTGAGTCGCCCCAATCCAACAAAGTCAGCAAGTCTCGCCAATGAACTTTGTTTTGATGCAGCCGTGACTGCCGCGTATGACCCTGCTGCCACTTTATTCGCTGTAGCAAGCCTTTGTGTTGCCCCAGTTACAGCAAGTGTGTCCAGATGTAACTTATCATACGCAGCAGATGTTGACGTTATTGCAACCTTTAATTGGGCTTCACTTCGGATCAATGACGCGTTCATTGAGTTTAGTGTTCGCATTGCAACGAGTCTTGCTTCTTTTGACCGTGCATTTTGCAGATCGACAACAACACCTTCTCGTGCAACACGTTGATAGGCTATTGCTGACTGTAATGATAACTGGGTAGCCTTTAACTCACGCACACGAGCTTGCTGTCGTGCCTCGCTGCCAACTAACTCTGCACGCGTAGACTTTGCCCTGAGTAACGCTTGTTGGGCTTCTACAGCCTCTTGGTGCTTAACTGACATCAACGCGGCAGCGTCAATCCGTTGTTTCTCTTTTGCTTCTGCTTTTGCGGCAAGAAGCGAGTCCAATCTAACCTTGGCAAGCCTTAATGTAACTGATGTTAATTTGAGCGTACCGACAAGCACGGCAGGGATAAACACTTGTGCAATCTTATCAAAGTTTGTCGCAATTCCATTAAAGAACTCAGCGACAACCTTATTGCCACCTTGATGTGCAGCAAGGTATTGTGTGAACTTACTTTTTATATTCTCAATAGATTGGCTGATCGTGATTGTCATGTTCTTGTTTTCACGAGCAAGCACTTCTGATTGACTCAACCAAGCGTCAATTACAACATCAGCGGTCAACTTCCCTTGCTTGGACATCTTCCGCAGTGATCCGATTGATACTTCCATTCCATCGGCAAGGGCTATGGCGAGTCTTCCGCCATTTTCCATGATTGCGTTAAATTCCTCACCTCTCAAAACGCCCGAAGCAAAAGCTTGGGAAGCCTGACGAATGGTACTTGTTGTCTCTTGAGCGGACGCACCCGATATACGCAAACCTTCTGCAAACAGGTGCGTTACGTCGAGCGTTTGTTGTAATGAATACCCCAGTGCCTTAACGGGACGTGCCATTCTAGAGAACAGGGTTATGTTCGCAGAAATAGACGAACCTGTTGCCAATGAGGTGTCTACTAACGAATCCATTGCCCCATCTAGTTCGGCAGCACCAGACGTTACTAATTTTAGTTTGTTATTTAGATTAACCGCTTCATCAGAAAGACTTGTGAAGTCCCTAATGAGGTTTCCTGCAATATGTATACCAACAAAACCTAGCAACGTGGTATGCACGCGCTTAAGTAGTCGATCAAACGAGGTCATACGTTTCTTAGCTGACCCCAATGCCCGTTTTGTTAAGTCTTTTGCATGAACTTCAATGACCTGCTTAATTGTTTGTCGTGCCATTGGTTATTTCCTAGTTTCCTTATTCGTTTTTGTAACGAGTTTTGTGTAGAACGAATAAGGATATGTTAATAAATTTGGATGCCCTTTTTCAATAAGGGTTATGACCGAGTTTATGAAATCTGCTTTTGCAATCATCGCACGGGCTTTTAGAATATCTTCGCTTTTGTTAGAACTTTTTTGTTCTTTACCAAACACATCTGTGTTCATTTTCTCAACAAGCTCAAGAAGATTGTCCAAATTAGTAACAATAATGTCAAAAGAAGGTTTGCCACTTGGAGATGATAATAGTTGAGATAGCAACGGGACAATGCTTAACGGATCGGATTGATCCAAGTCATTTAACGCAAGAACCTCAGATACATTCAACTCACGTATGCAATACGTTTCCTTGTTTAATTCGGTCAAAGTCATGCGAACAAAGCATACAGTACAGACACAAAAAAGCCCACCTTTTACAGTGGGCTTTACCTTTCAATCGCTTGAAAGAATCATCTAGGAGAAGATTTAGGTAATATCGGTTTCAACGATGTACGACTCACCCGTAACGGGATCAAGAACAGGTTTTCCTGTTAATTCACCAACTACAAAATCGTCTGCAAGGAAATCAACACCCGATTGAGGCGCAAGACGAACATCATACACATACGCAATATGCGGTTGACCTGTATCTAGGTTTTTACCGACAAGCTTAACGCTGAAACGACGATCATATTGGCTACCACCAACCATTCGCACAGACTTGCTTTCTGCCATACTTCCCGAAAAGTTAAGTGCGCCGTTTGCGATACTTCCCGATTCTAGTATTTTGACGAAACCCATTTTTGCATTTTCAATCACATAATCCGTATCAGCAACATAGGTGATCGTATCATCTGCATTCTTAACAACGAGTGCAGCAGCATCTAAATTACGAGTCTTAAGATGAACAGAACGCCCTTTCATTGCTGTAAGAACCGCTTCTGTGAACGTACCAGCTGCTTGAACAGTATCAACAGGTTTTGACATAAACAATGTTGCGAAGTTCTCTTTGTTCATTGTTGAGAACGTAAGCGATAGTTCAGCAGGTTCTTTAATTGGAACTTGCGACTTTAGCTGCCCGTATGACTCACATCGTTTAGACTTACGTGTCTTTTCTGATACGTTTTCTTTAATCTCGTACTTATCCGCTTCATCCAGATCGTACCAAGAGTTTGACGGCTTACCGTTTTCATAAGGTGCTAAGAACACCGTTCCGCAACCTAATAACCCTGAATTTTCTGACATTTGGTGTCCCCTTACTTAATTACTGTGTGTTTGTTAAAAACCGATTAAACGATTATTTAGTTGGTTTTTTAGCAGCAGCTTTAGCTTCTTTAGCAGCAGCATCTTTAACTTCTTTAGGCGAAGTCTCTGTTAGCAAATTAGCATCAACAAGAAACCCAGCAGCGGCAGCTGGCATCTTACTTAATGGTGTACCTGCTTTGTATTCTTTACCATCGTGACTATGTGGTGCTGTTGTGTACTGCTCTTTTTCGTTGCTCATAATCTTAATCCTTAACTCTATTTGGTTTTATTAAAACTTTATGCCCGAAAGTGGCATGAAGCGTTGTTAAACTTGTATCAAATTTAGGTCTATGAAATTGGTGAACATCGGCAATAGCTTCAAAAGTTCCACCGCAAACGTCCTGTCGTATCCCAATAATATTCGATATAACGTCAACCATGATAGCACCAGCCAATGAGTTATACAACTCACTAGGAGTAACCACGGTAATGCGATATTCCATTTGTAAAATAGCAGAACGACCTGTCATTTGTGTTTTATCTGGGGCATATCCCATGTACTCGATAACACATGCAGCTTTCTCGGAATCATCGTGGATTGAAGCCATAAACTCAGCATCAAGTTTATGGCTTGATTCAACTGAGAACATTGTCTTATCCGTAAATAGGTTTTTTATTGCGTTAACAATAGCCTCTTCTGGATCGTAAAAGTTTTTTATTACATTCATTTCTTCTTAGCCAATTCTAGTTTGAGATCGCGACGAAATGACGAAAGAACAGAGTCTCGTGCCATGTCAACACCTTTGTCTACACTGGCACTATACCCCACTAACGGCGCACGTACAGGTTTTATTTTTCCAGATTTATCTCGGAAAAGCATCATTTTTGTACCCGATTTAAGTCGGATTACGAAAGCGTCCCGTTGGAAGAATGAACCCTTCGACGCTCCCTTTCGGGAGTCTCGCCATGCCCCTTTTTTGAACTGGGCAAGTACGTCATTTTCACCCACCCAGAAAGACGCACTTGGGTTCTTTTGTCGGGCATTAGCCCGTCTTCGTTTTATTCTGTGCTTCCGATAACCTGTTACCCCGATATTGTTCTTTGCTGAAATATCGGTAGGAATAAACTTGTTAAGCACCTTGATGTAATCGTTAGTTGCCTTTCGATTAATTCTGCGTATTTGGGCAGACGACAAACCTATGTCGGAAAGCTTTAGCTGCTTAACGACATTGACGTTGACTTGTAATAGTTTTCCAGACATTACCCAATTCTCTTCACTCGCAAGATTGCTTTAGAGTTTCTATCATGTACATGGTAGAACTCAGCCACGGAAAACTCACGGTCGTTATATTTAACGATAACAGACTCATAGTCGTCAAATAAATGGACATCTTTCCTTAAGATTTCCTGTAGTTCTGGGTGGGTATCATGCGTCCGATCTTCAATAAATGCTTCATCATAATCCCATTCGAAAAGCGCTTTTATTTTTGTTTCAACACCCTTCGCGGACACGATTGTGATGTCGTCCCCGAGAATACCCATACATAAGGCATCCAACCCCAATGACTCGAATCTATTAGAAAACCCACTCACGTTACACCGTCCTGAATAATGTCAGATGTTTGATCTACTGCGCGTTCAAGTGCTTCAAGAACACTCTCAACTTGCACGTTATGCAATTTATTGTCAGTCCCTTTCCACTTGACTTTATTCGTCTTGTACTGCGCGTCATACGCTGCTGAGAACATCTGAGTAAACCCCGCCATTTCTTCGGATGGGTTTTGTATTGACTTCAAATAATCAAGTACCGTTTGGTTAAACTTCCAGTTGGAAATCGCACCAAGCGCAGACATATTTAATTGGCTACCATCATTGGCATCATACTCAACACCATGCACAACGATTGTCAAATTTTGCAAAGCATGTTGTTGCTTTATTTTAGCTTTGTCAGCTTTGGCTTGGGCAATAACTTCAAGGTCTGCTTCTGGCGGGAATGATAATGGCGAGGGGTTCATTTAAACGACCTGTAGCTGAACGCAACAACACAATATTACTGTAAATGCGTCATACGCGGCTTCATAATCAGAACTACTCACAGAAGGGGCTGCCCTCTCGATTTCATCAAATAATTCTTGCGAGGTCATGGCTTTAATATTTTCGGGAAGAGCCAAGTCATATCCGAGTTCCATGAAATACAGCTGGCGATTCGCCTCTACATATTGACACACAGCGTCACGATTATGCGCGTTTGCTGCGGTAATAATCCCTTGAGGCAGATCAATTTTAGCACCCTTTAAAATGTCGGTTACGAGGGTTTTATCTACGCGCGTAATTAATTCATCAAAGTAGTTAATCATGGGATATGTCTCCAATCCAAGGACATAACAGGTATCCACCCGTCACGTACAATATTCGCGGGGCTATGTCCTAAATTCACCCAACTACCCCCTGCTGCTTTATCGTAAACAAGGTAATTAACCAATGCCATACACTTAGCGAACGCTGTTCCATTTCGGAACTTAGTCGAGTACACGTATTGGTCAGAGCTATTAACCCCCCAAGGGCTTTTATACCGTTGGAATTCGTCCAATGCTGGGTTGGCATAAACGCGCCATGATGAAATCCAGTAGTTGTATGTACCACCACCATAGTTATTCCTGATCGCGTCACCAACGGCAAATGAACCTAACGTCCATTGCGATCTCAGTGTGATTGTCCACGTACCATTACCATTATCGACAAGCTTATCTGCCCCGCTAGTGTAGCCATAATACATATTCCACTTGGACATGCCTAGATTGTCATAGCGACGACCATTTGCACCGATGTATCGGTATGAGCCGTCAGACTGCTTGCGGTGCATCAGGATAGAATGCTTATGATTGGCTGTTCCTGTATACCAATTACTTGCATCAGTAACGACGATCTCGGTATCCCCGTTATTCAGCGCTTGTACGAGGTACGTTTGCGTATTGTCCAGTTTGGTGAGGTGTTGCGGGTATATTGTCGTTTTATCACTGTCATAACAAACAACACCCAAATAGAACAAACTCGAATATTCTTTTGCGGGATCAACCCCGCTACCCGTCATTTTAAGCAATACAGAGGCACTTGCGCGGTACTCTCTGTCAACATTCACAGGGTACATATTGTCGCTTAAGTAAACAGGGGGATACACCGTTGTTGTGAAATGCAATGACCCCGCCGTGTTGTCAACAATGTCTTCTACGATCTCGAAGTTAGCACTGCTGTTGACCCAATCTTCATAATCAGATACACCTAGCACAAACGTAGGGTTTGGATTTAGCGTGCCTAATCCAGCTTTACCAACAAGCGACATTTTCGCGTCTGAATACTTTACATCGGACGCGGGGACTTTGTACAAAATCGGGTTGCCGTCACCATCGACCCCCCGTTGTACAATTAAATCGTCTGTTGGATTCAGTGCCATTTATCAGGTAATTAAGGCGCTGGGTTCAACGCAGTAATGCTGAAACCGACTTTCTGAGTAGTTGTATCAACCGTAATAGGGTTTGTTAGGACTGTCCCATCAGAACTAGCAGCCGCATGTGATTTCGTTTTTAAGTCGTCCAAGTCGACAGACGCAGTTACAGTAACCAACGCTAACTTTTGCTGTCCTGCTGCGGGTAGCAATCCTGCGTTTGTGGCACTTGCACTCGGCAACACAACATCGTCGCCGTTTGAGTTTACAACCGTTGCATTCGTTGCCGTTTGCGTCAACGAAAGGTTAGTCGGATTAATAACAATATCCGTGCCTTCCTCTTCTGCGATTTTGCGGAACACATTAGGCGCAAGGTATTGGTACAACGCCCATCCCGCAGTAACGTCGGTATCGGCACTAGCGTTATCAACCATGATTGTGTCACCAACGCTTAACTTTCCGTCAGTTTCCAACTGGTTTCTGTCACTTATCGCGGCTACTCTGAATTCCGAAGTACCCAACGCACTAGCAATAAACGCAGCAAAGTCTTGGGTTGTCGCGTAATAAAGTTCCCCACCACGCTCAATAATTAGCGCGTCTGAATTTTGAACTGGCATTTTAATTCCCCATTTATGGTAAAGGTAATAATGACCTGATGGATATTTTTATGTTCCCGTCAGGTTTTATAATAATTGCATCTCTTGTCGAGTTTGCATGAATTGTGTTATGAATTATCGAAA
>Ga0256844_10000946_pt1 | contig 10963 bp, 10 predicted proteins | sample MusselsmetaG_FD_189100 | JGI IMG/M metagenome (GOLD analysis project Ga0256844, IMG submission 189100) | Mussel associated microbial communities from hydrothermal vent at the East Pacific Rise, Pacific Ocean - Mussels | ecosystem: Host-associated > Mollusca > Shell > Unclassified ... | reverse complement strand
TGCTACTTCTTTAATTCCTTTGGAATCTCACAAACAGGAATAGCCACCATTTTATGTTTATTTGCACGATGCCGTTGGGTATAAATTTCAAAAACAGTTTTAGTTCTTCCTTCAAAATTATCAGTTGTTTTTCCTTGGTCTGTCATTAACATTGCCCATTCCAATTCATCATAAGAAGCTCCTATTTGATCTTCATCTGTTCTAGAGTCACCAAACAAACCATCAGTTGGCTTTGCTTTTAGGATAGATTCAGGTACGTTTAGATAGGTACCAACTTTATAAACTTCAGATTTCATTAAATCGGCTATCGGACTTAAATCCACACCGCCATCACCGTATTTCGTAAAAAAACCTACACCAAAATCTTCCACCTTATTTCCAGTTCCACAAACCAAATAGCCATGAATTCCTGCAAAATAATACAAGCTAGTCATACGTAAACGTGCTCTGGTATTTGCTAAAGACAACGCTACATTTTCTGATATATCTTCTGGAACGCTGCTTTTAAACTCCTCATACACAGAAGTTAGGTTAACACTCAAACTACTTACCGTATCAAAACGCTCTTTTAACTGAGTAATATGCTCTTGTGCTCTATTTACTTGATTTTCGTCTTGATGTATTGCCATTTCCAAACACAATACAGGGAAACCTGTTTCTGCACAAAGCGTTGATGTAACCGCAGAATCTATCCCACCAGAGACTCCTATTACAAAACCTTTTACACCAGCCTTAATTGCATATTCTTTTAACCAATTTATAATATGTTTTGTAGTCTTTTCTATCTGCATTGTGAAACAATTTAGTAGTTTTGTGTTTTTAACACCAATTTAATGTTAAGCGAAAGTACTAAAAAACAAAAACTTTTATACAAATGTACAAACACATTATTCTTTTAGTATTGGTTACGCTATTTTATAGCTGTGCTAAAGAAAACAAATTAGATATAGATGTTTCTGATATCAAAGCAAACGCTACAATTATGCGTTTTGATCAAGATTTCTACACCACTCCAATCACAAAACTACCAGAACTAAAAGAAAAGTATCCTTATTTTTTTCCTGCACAGACTCCAGATAGTATTTGGATCCAGAAAATGCAAGATAAAGATGAGCAAGAATTATTTGCAGAAACACAAAAAATCTATACAGATTTTACCGACAACAAAGAAGCGTTAAACCTGCTATTTAAACATATTGCTTATTATTTCCCTCAGTTTCAAGCACCAAAAGTAATCACATTACTCACCAATGTTGATTACACCAGTAATGTAATTTATGCCGATAGTTTAATGCTCATTTCATTAGACTTATATCTAGGTAAGGAAAGTGACATTTATGACGATGTACCCAAATACATCAAACAAAATTTCACCAAAGAGCATCTTATTGTTGATGTTGCAAATGCCATTTCTAGCGTACAAATTCCGAAATCAAATGATAGAACTTTTGTTTCTAGAATGATTCAAAAAGGAAAAAAAATGTATGTTTTAGATGCTTATTTACCCACAAAAAATACTGCTGAAAAAATAGGATATACACAAGAGCAAATAGAATGGTGCGAATTTAATGATGTAGCTGTATGGAAGTATTTTGTACAAAATAAATTGCTTTTCAGTACAGATCAAAAACTATCTCAACGGTTTATAGACAGAGCTCCTTTCTCTAAATTTAATCAAGCAAATGATAATGAAACACCTGGTAGAATTGGAGAATGGTTTGGCTGGCAAATTGTAAAAGCTTATATGCAAAACAATAAGGCTTCTTTACCAGATTTACTAAAAACATCCAATGAAGAGGTTTTTAAAAAATCAAAATACAAACCAACAAAATAGTTATACATTTAAATGCAAAACACAGAATAAAAATGTCAAAACACACATCAGAAATAAAATTTACTGTAGAATTGGATGAGAACAAAGTGCCTGAAAAATTATTTTGGGACGCACAAGATGGTGGTATTTCTAACGAAGAAACCAAAGCCTTTTTAATTTCGGTTTGGGATCCTAAAAAAAAGGAAACACTAAAAATGGATTTATGGACAAAAGACATGCCTTTAGATGAGATGAAACAATTCTTTCACCAAACATTACTTTCTATGTCTGATACATTCTACAAAGCAACTAACGATGAAAAAATGACAGCAACCATGCGTGATTTTTGTGCTTATTTTGCAGAAAAATTAGAATTAATTAAGAAGTAAGGTTCAGCCCACAGATAAACACCCTGTAAAACAAAAATTTAACGCAGCTAGTCTAAACCTTTTGCTATTGGTCATATGCATTAATCTGCTTTATAATTGTTTCATAATCGGCTGGACAATTTACAAAATCAAGTTCAGAGACGTCTATTACAAGTGTATTTAAATACTGTTCTGTCTTCATAAAATTAGAATAACCTTGATGGATTTTTTCTAAATAATCTGGAGCAATATTCTGTTCATAATCTCTACCTCGTTTTTTAATATTATCAAGTAAACGCTCTGAGTTTTGATACAAATAAACATACAAATCTGGTTTCGCTATTTCCTTATACATAATATCAAACATCCGTCTATACAAAACATATTCTTCTTTAGATAAAGATACTTGTGCAAAAATGAGCGATTTAAATATGTAATAGTCAGAAACAATAAAATTTTTAAACAAATCAAACTGAGCCAAATCATCTGACAATTGCTGGTACCTATCTGCCAAAAAACTCATTTCTAAAGGAAACGCATAGCGATCCATATCTGCATAATACTTTGGCAAGAATGGATTATCAGCAAAACGTTCTAAAACCAATTTTGCATTAAAATCATCGCCTATCAGTTTTGAGAGTGTTGTTTTACCTGCACCAATATTCCCTTCGATAGCAATATAATTATACTTTTCAACCAAAGAAGTTGGCCTAACTAAAAGCGAGCTTGTTTTAACAATCTCTAAATTATCGGTACAGTTTTGCAAACATACTGCAATTGTTTCATCAACGACAGGATGTATTACACTTGAGGCAATCTCTGCCAATGGCACCAACACAAATTTTCGTTTTAACATACTCGGGTGTGGCACAATTAATATCTTATTTTTGATAATTTCATTATTAAAAAGCAAAATATCTATATCTATACTACGCGCTTTATAACTCGTATCAGAAAGAACTCTATTTCTACCCAAATCCTGTTCTATCTGTAAAACCTTAGCCAATACGTCAGTTGCTGATAAGTGTGTGGATACAGCAATACAGCAATTAAAAAAAGCTTCACTTTCAAAACCCCAAGACGCTGTTTTATAAACCGAAGAAACCTTTGCAATACGTCCTACCTGCGTCGCAATTAAATGCAAAGCTTGTTGTAAGTTTTTGAATTTATCACCCAAATTACTTCCTAAAGATAAGTATGTTGTTTTTAAAATTTCCACCTGATATCATTGTAGCGTACAAAGAAAACAAAATCAATAGAGAAAAGATTATATTTGCAATTCAATTTATAAACATTTTATTTTTTTGTAACTTTCACAAAAGATAAGAGACTCATTTATTAGACAACGAATAACAAAACAATTTATGAAATTTTTAAGAGAATTATTAGCCGTAATTTTAGGTGTTTTTATAGCATTAGGCATTCTATTTGCAGTCTTTACTGTAATTATTTCGGCTGCAGGCTCAGCGCTTGGCGGTGATGACAAATCAACAACTGTAGAAAAAAATTCTGTTTTAGAAATAAATCTAGAAAACCAAATTAAAGATTATGCTCCTCTAAGTTCTGACCCTCTTGAAGGTTTATTTAACTTAGAAGATGACAAGGCTAGCTTACAAAAGATATTAAATGCCATAGAAAATGCGAGAACAGATGATAATATCAAAGGAATTAGCATTCGGTCTTTGTATATTAATGGCGGTATTGCACAAACGCAAGCCATAAGAGACAAATTACTCAAGTTTAAAGGAGAAGGTAAGTTTATTTATGCATATGCTGATTATTATTCGCAAAAGAATTATTATTTAAGCTCTGTTGCCGATTCTATTTTCCTAAACCCTGTTGGTGGCATTGACTTTAAAGGGTTAAGCACAGAGATACTCTACCTTAAAGACTTAGAAGACAAGACAGGAATACAAATGGAAGTTATCCGTCATGGAAAATACAAAAGTGCCGTTGAACCTTTTTTAGAAAATGAAATGAGTGCTGCTAATAAAGAGCAAACATCTTCATTTTTAAATGCTATCTGGAATGAATTGGTTACAGATATAGCTACAAGTAGAAAGAAAACTACAGAAGATATAAATGCTATAGCTGATGATTTACTAGCTAGAAATCCTGAATTAGCCATTCAAAATAATATGATTGACGGACAGCTGTATATGGATGAATATGAAGCAATGTTAAAAGCCTCTGTTGGTCTTGAAGATAACGATGATGAATTAAATATAATAACTATTTCTGATTATATAGCTACTGGAAAAGGTAGAATTAAATCGACAGCAAAAGACAAAATTGCTATTATTTATGCACAAGGAGATATTCGCTATGGAGAAGGAGATGAAAACTATATCGGACAAGAAAAAATAATTGAAGCCATTAGAGAAGTAAAGAAAGATGATAAAATTAAAGCTATTGTATTGCGTGTAAATTCTCCTGGCGGAAGTGCCTTAGCATCCGATTTAATTTGGAGAGAGCTTGAGTTGGCAAAAAAAGAGAAGCCTTTGGTTGTTTCTATGGGTAATTATGCAGCTTCTGGCGGATATTATATTGCATGTAATGCAGATAAAATTATTGCCGAACCAACAACCATTACGGGTTCTATTGGTGTGTTTGGTGTATTGCCAAATTTTAATAAGCTAGCCAAAAATATCGGTATCAATGCAGAACAGGTAGGTACCAACAAAAACTCACTGGGTTACAGTCCGTTTGAGCCTATTTCTGAAAACTTTTATACGGTTACAAAAGAAGGTGTAGAAGATATCTACAATGTATTTGTAAATAGAGTTGCTACAGGACGAAACATGACCTTTGCACAAGTAGATAGCATTGCACAAGGTCGAGTTTGGACAGGTGAGCAAGGCTTAAAAAATGGATTGGTAGATACACTAGGCAACTTAGAAGATGCTGTTAAAATTGCTGCTGAATTGGCCGAAATCCCTGCAGATTATAAAACTACAGACTACCCACGTTATAAAAAGGATTTTAAAGATGCATTAAAAACCTTTCCTTTTGCAAAAACAAGTAAAGAAAATCTAATAAAAAATGAGCTAGGTAAAGATTATTACGCATTGTATAAAAACATCAGACAGTTTGCAGAACTTAAAGGAATACAAGCTAGAATGCCTTTTATTTTAAAGATTGAATAATACTAAAAAAGTATAATCTCAAATTCTAATCATAGCAATTTGGAAATTTGCATTACCATTCATAAGTTCTATCCGCATCCAATCGTATAAAAATAAACAACAGCATTGTAAATCCCCAAAGAGAAGAACCTCCATAGCTAAAAAAGGGCAATGGAATACCAATTGTAGGAACCAAGCCCATAACCATACCGATATTAATCGTAAAATGGAAAAAGAAGATGGTAGCTACTGCATAACCAAACACACGACTAAACTTTGATTTCTGTCGCTCTGCCACTTGTATTAAACGCAGCATAAAAGCAACATATATAATAATGACTAGAGAACTCCCTAAAAAGCCCCACTCCTCTCCAATTGTACTAAAAATATAATCTGTATCTTGTTCTGGCACAAAATTACCTTGTGTTCTATCACCTTCTAAAAAGCCTTTTCCAGTAAACCCTCCAGAACCAATAGTTAGCATAGATTGATTGGTATTATACCCAATCCCTTGGTTATCTGCTGCTTTTCCTAATAAGATACTAAATCGATCACGATGTCTTTGTTCAAAAACAGAATTAAACACATAATCTACACTAAACATAAACAGACCAACAACTAAATATAAAATTACAATTTTATACCATTCTCTATTCAATTGTATCTTTTTATAATTTAGTAAATACACTAAGTAAAGTGTTATTATTGAAAAAATAATAAGTATTGAAATTGCAAACCCGAAATATAATGTTAAAACAAAAAGAAGTATTGCTACAATACCAATAAGCAAATAATAGGCTGGTAAACCTTCGCGATACAATACAAATAACAATGTAAAATAAATCAATGCCGAACCTGCATCTGGCTGTAAGGTAATTAATACTGCAGGTATTAAAAGAATTGCAAATGCACTTAATTGTGTTTTTAGATTACTTAAATCTATCCCTGGTTGATTTAAAAAATTAGCCAATGCTAGCACAGCACCAACTTTAGCAAACTCTGCAGGTTGCAAACTAAAACTACCAAAATTATACCAAGATGTAGCTCCATTTATTGTAGAACCAAATAGAAATAAACCCAATAAAGAAAGAATTGTAATTCCATAAAAAATGATCGAAAAACGTTCATAAAACTTTGAATCAATAGAAATAATCACAATAATAAGCAATAAACTCAAGCTAATCCATAGCATTTGTTTGCCATAAAGTGCAGAAAAATCTAAAATTTCTTTATGATTTTCTGAAACAGAAGCTGCATAGATATTAATCCAGCCAATAAAAACTAGCACTACAAAAAAGAGTACCAGCATCCAATCTATTCCTGCTAATATGTTAGTTTTTCGTTTGCGCATTTAGCTGTTTCTTTAAAAGCTCCCTATCGTATTCATCTTGTAAACTACCTTCAAACATTCGTTTTTCTAACCACGGTCTCATAGTTTCTTTATTAAGGTATTTTTCTATCATCAATGTAGCTATTGGTCCTGCCCAACGAGAACCCCAATAGCCATTTTCTACAAATACAGCAATAGCAATTTTAGGATTATCTTTAGGTGCAAAAGCAATAAAAACAGAGTGATCTTGTCCGTGAGGGTTTTGAGCCGTTCCCGTTTTCCCACAAATCTGTATCCCTTTAACCTTTGAGCCTCTTGCTGTACCATGATTACTTTCAAAAACATGAAACATACCTTCTATTACGGGGTCAAAATGTTCTGGACTAATTGTTGTCTTTCTCGGTTTTGTAAAATCTTTATTTTCAATAGGCTTATGATCCACCTGTTTTACAATATGAGGTGTATAATAAAACCCTCTATTTGCAATTGCCGCAGTCATATTTGCTAGCTGAATAGGGGTTGTTAAAATTTCTCCTTGTCCGATAGCCAAAGAAATTGTTGTTGATGCTCGCCAGCTACCACTAGGATAATAGCGATTAAAATAAGCAGCATTTGGAATCAATCCTTTTCTTCCTGTAGATAAATCATTATTTAAAAACTTTCCTAAACCAAAACTTTTTACATGAGTACTCCAAGCATCCATCCCTTCTCCAGCAGTTGGATATTTTTCAATAATTCGTTTATACACATTCGCAAAGTAAGCATTACAAGACCTATAAATTCCTCTATCAAGTTTGATTGGAGAGCCATAAATGCCGCAGTGACATTTCATAAATGCTTTGGCACCTCTACCATATCTAAATCCGCCATAACAATAAAAATGTGATTCGGTTGTAATTACACGCTCTTGCAGTCCGATAAGTGCATTAATTATTTTAAAGGGAGAACCTGGTGGGTATTGTGCTAAAATACTTCTATCATATAAAGGTTTATTATATTCATCATAATAAAGCGCTGTAAAGTTTTTTGAGCGTTGTCTCCCTACTAATAAATTAGGATCATATGTAGGTGTTGACACCATTGCCAAAATTTCTCCTGTTGAAGGCTCAATCGCAACAACCCCTCCTCGCTTATTAAGCATAAGGTCTTCACTATACTTCTGCAATTCAGAATCTAAAGTTATCATAACATCTTTCCCTACAATTGCTAAAGTATCATACATCCCATTTTTATAAGACCCTATTTCTTTATTAAATCTGTTTCGTTGAATAAGTTTCACCCCTTTAACACCTCTTAAATATTCTTCATATTCTTTCTCCACACCATTCTTTCCAATCAACTCTCCCAATTGGTAATATTTATTCTTCTCCAGCAAAGCATCATCAACCTCTGCTATATACCCTAAAACGTTTGCTGCAGAATTAACAGGATACTGACGCAGTGTTCTTTTCTGAATATAAAATCCTTTATATCTATGCATTTTCTCTTGTAAAAAAGCATAATTATCTTTTGATAACTGTGCTAAAAACACAGAAGGCAATCTTGGGGAATATATTCTTGCCCGCTTATATTTTTTAATAAAATATTCTTTCGATATTTTTAACAGTTTACAAAACTCTACCGTATCCAAAGGTTTTACATCTCTTGGCACAACCATAATATCATATGAAGGTTGATTGGCAACTAATAAAACATTATTTCTATCGTAGATAAAACCTCGTGCTGGAAAATCATATTTTACAGCAACAGCAGAATTATTTAAAGGAGAAGGTCTATATTTATCTGCAATAATCTGTAGGTAAAACAAGCGAGATATAAAAATTAAGCCTATAAGTACTATTGAAAAATATGCAATATATTTTCTTTCCACCTTATTTATCTTTATTCATTAATATAATACTAAAAACTAACAAAATAATTGTAAAGATACTGGTAAAAAATGTTTTAGAAAAAATGGTAAGAATAGCATTAAATTTAAAAAAATCTAAAGAGAAAACAATAAAATGGTGTACAAAGGTTAGAATAACAACATAGCTTAACCATTTTAAAAGTGGCAATTTGGTAACTTTAAAAACTAAAAAATCAATTTCTGTTTTATTTATAATCCCTTTTAATAAGGGCAGTCTAATATAAGCAATAAACACTGTTGCTGCTGCATTAACACCGCCTGAATCTAAAAAGAAATCAATAATCAAGCCCAACAAAAATGCTAAGAACAAAAGCGCTCCCCTATCTCTTTTTAAAGGATAAATCAGCACAAACAAAATATACAACATTGGGTTTATATACCCTCCAAACAAGACATTATTTAGTACTACTATTTGAACAAACAGCAAACCTATGAATAGTAGGATATATTTAAAAACATCAGTCATTTATAGTGCTTTCTTCTAAGTCTTCAATTTCTTTTTTATCTAAATTAGAGATAATATATACAGGGCCAATTGCGCTCATATCATTAAATAATTTAACATTAACCATTGTATAAGAGTTATTTCCTTTTGTAAAATCTGCTATAGTACCTACTGGAATTCCTTCTGGAAAAATAGTTGATTTCCCTCCAGTAATAATCGTATCTCCCATAACTATACGCGCTTGATAAGGCAAATCTATCAATTGCAATACATTATAATCTCTACCATCCCATCTTAAAGTACCAAAGTACAAACTGTTTTTTAGTTTTACATTTATTTTTGAATTCTCATTCAAGATAGACAAAACAGTAGCATATTTACTAGAAACTGTATTGGTAATACCTATAATACCTTTGCTATTTACTACACCTTGATCTGGTTTCACTCCGTGAGTACTCCCCTTATTTAACATTAAAAAGTTAAATAATTTTTGATATTCATTTTTGAAGACTTTAGCAGAAATGTAATTATACTTTTGATTATACTTTACCGTATCAACAACTGTAAAATGCTGTAGCACACTGTCTTTTCCTTGTTGAAATAATACATTCTTTAAACGAACATTTTCTTCTAGCAATTGCTGATTAAATTCTTTTAAATTAGAATATTCTTTAAAAGAGTTGATACGTTTATAAACACCGCCTGTCACAACATTCGCTGAATTTACAAACTTACTTTTATGAAAAGAATGACTTTGAATAGTAAAAGAAATAGCGATGATCTCAAGCAACATAAAGAATAAAAAATATTTATTCTTTATTAAAAAATTAATAATCTGCTGCATGAATTTTCTCTATTTCATCAATACGATTTGATATTTTTCCAAATCTTTTAGGGCAATACCTGTACCCCTTACAACTGCTCTTAACGGATCTTCCGCTACATAAACAGGTAAGTCTGTTTTACGAGAAAGACGTTTATCTAAACCTCTAAGCATAGAACCTCCTCCTGCCAGATAAATTCCTGTATTATAAATATCTGAAGCTAATTCTGGTGGTGTTTGAGATAAGGTCTCCATAACTGCATCTTCAATTCTTAAAATTGATTTGTCTAATGCTTTTGCTATTTCTCTAAACGAAATTTTAATTTGTTTTGGCTTTCCGCTTAACAAATCTCTACCCTGTACTAAAATATCTTCTGGAGGATTAGGTATATCTTCTGTGGCAGCACCAACATCTATTTTTATTTTCTCTGCAGTTGTTTCTCCAACATATAAGTTATGTTGTGTACGCATATAATAAGCAATATCATTTGTAAAAACATCACCTGCTACCTTTATTGATTTATCACAAATAATACCTCCCAATGCAATTACGGCGATCTCCGTAGTACCTCCACCGATATCAATAATCATATTTCCTTTAGGCTGCATGATATCAATACCAATACCTATTGATGCTGCCATAGGCTCATGAATTAAATAAATCTCTTTCGCATTCATATGCTCTGCAGAATCACGAACTGCTCGTTTCTCAACCTCAGTAATACCTGAAGGAATACAAATAACCATTCGTAAAGCTGGCGGAAAGAAAAAGCGTTTTTTAATTGAAGGTATTTGCTTGATAAATTCTTTTATCATTTGCTCTGAAGCCTCAAAATCGGCAATAACGCCATCTTTCAAGGGGCGTATTGTTTTGATATTCTCATGCGTTTTTCCTTGCATAAGGCTTGCTTTATGTCCAATAGCAATAATCTTACCCGTAGTTCTGTCTTTCGCTACTATTGACGGGCTGTCTATTACAACTTTTCCATTATGAATAATTAGTGTATTGGCAGTACCTAGATCAATTGCCACACCTTCAGTTAAGAAGTCAAAAAATCCCATTTAAAAATTTAATTAAGAGTTCGCATTTAATTTTTCTCAATTGCCAAAGTTAATAAATAAATAGGAAACTTTGGAAATTCTTTTTTTT
>Ga0256844_10000945_pt1 | contig 10971 bp, 9 predicted proteins | sample MusselsmetaG_FD_189100 | JGI IMG/M metagenome (GOLD analysis project Ga0256844, IMG submission 189100) | Mussel associated microbial communities from hydrothermal vent at the East Pacific Rise, Pacific Ocean - Mussels | ecosystem: Host-associated > Mollusca > Shell > Unclassified ... | reverse complement strand
TACATTAGGATATAATTTCCAAGCAAGTAGTAGTAATGCAAACTGGTTTAATTAAGAAACAAAACTTAATACTTAGTTCTAAAAAACATCCGCCAAAGACGGGTGTTTTTTTTGTTTTAAAACAAAACCAGGTTAAATATAATTCACGGAAAATCAACAGGTTAAATATCTTTTTTAATTTAAAGTAGGAGTTGTAAACCTATGATTGTTATATTATGTATAATAATATATAAAACTGAACGTTAAATCAAAGCAATCAAGCAAACCCAAATAGTATGAAACTTTTTAATAGAATAAAACAAGTAATATTACTTTTTATAGTAGTCTTATTTTTCTACCCTCAAATTAGTACTGCACAAACTTCAATACCTTTTGTTAAACGATATGAAAAACAAGGTATTAATGGGGAGTTAACCATTATTGGTAATGCCAATTTAGGAGAGAGTGTTAATGTGCCTTATAATGGAGATACACAAAACAACTATATTGATATGGTTCATATTGATATTGATGGAGATGCTACTACCTTTAACTCAACGAGTGCAAACTTCACTACAGGTTCTTGTAATAAAATAGTTTATGCTGGGTTGTATTGGGGAGCAATTTCTACACCTGCAACACCTGCACCTAATCAAATAAAATTTAAAACCCCGAGTAGTGGTTATCATGACATCACTGCAGATTTAAATTTAGATAAAATATATTATAAAGATGTTACAAGTATTGTTACGGTCAATAATAATATTTCGGGAGATTATTTTGTAGCTAATATTAGTACTGATGAAGGTACGAATAACTCAGCAGGGTGGTCATTAGTTATTGTATATGAAGATCCGTCATTACCACGAAAGTACATTTCTACTTTTGATGGTTTTTCTTTGGTGTCGAATGGCGTAAATAATGCTGTAGATTTTAATTATTCAGGGTTTACAACACCTCCATCTGGACCAGTAGAAGGCAGGATAGGAGTGGCAGCTTTAGAAGGTGATTTAGGATGGGAAGGAGATCAAATGTTATTAAAAGCAGATAATAAATCAACTTTTACAGCTTTATATGATGATGAGAATGATGTAAATAATTTCTTTAACAGTAAAATTACAGAGAATGGTGTACCTGTAGCAAATCGTAATTTGAATAGTACAAATACCTTAGGTTGGGAACACAAGTTATTAGATTTAACAGCTTTAAATCCAAATAATTCCTTAATCGGAAATAATGAAACTGGAGCAACAGTTAGAGTTACAAATAATGTTGGAGGTGATTGGATTTATACTTTTTTAAATACATTTTCTATAAATATTATTGAACCAGTAATACAAGTACTTACGAGTGTAGAGAATACTTCAGGAAATCAAATTACATTAAATTCACCAGTACAATTAGGTGAGACCGTATGGTACAATATTAATTTTAAAAATACAGGTACAGATAATGCTAAAAATACATACATCTTAAATACATTACCCTTTAATGTAGTTTTAGATGAAGCTAGTTTTGTATTGCCTGCTGGTGTAACTTACACCTATGATAGTGCAACTCGAAAAATACGTTTCAATATAGATAATTCACTAGTTCTAAGAGAATCAGATCCAGATAATACTGCATATGATATTCGTTACCAAGTAACAGCTTCAGATAATTGTTTTGATTATACTGATGCCTGTACAAACTTATTAGAAAACAGTATTGAATCTTTCTATGGAGGAGAAACTTCAGGAGCAGATGTGTCTGCACAGCCTGGGTTGAATGGTATTAATGGCTGTGGATTAGGAAATACAGGTTCAATGGATTTATTTGTTGATACCAGTTCATGTAATTTTGATAGTACAGAAACTTTCTGTAATAATGATTTAACAATCACAGGTCATGACGGTTATAATGTTTATAAGTGGGTGGATGCAAACGGTACCGTTTTAGCTGAAAATTCAAAAGTAATAACAGTAGCAGGCCCAGGTGTTTATACATGTACACAAACAAGAGTAGGCTGTTCTATAACTGAAAGAGTAGTAACTGTATTAGGTATTGATTTTGCATTAACACCAAGTGATGCTTTGTGTAAAGATCAGGCAGATGGTAAAATAAAAGTAGATGTTACAGATATTGGTACAAGTTTTACATATGTATTGTCAAAAGGAGGAACTGTATTAGAAACAGTTGGTCCTATGGCTTCAAAAACACACACATTTACCAGTTTGGATATTGGTAGTTATAGTGTTAAAGTGACCAATAATGATGGTTGTCACAATATATTTACAACAAATATTAGTGAGCCAACATTATTAGAGACAACCAGTAGTGTTGTAAATAATATCATGCCATGTAATGGCAGCGCATTAATAGGAAGAATAGATGCAACTCCAACAGGAGGTACACCACCATATAGATATAGTGTAGGTGGCGGAGCTTTTCAAGATTCAAATATTTTAGAAGTGAATACTGAAGGTAATCATACAATCACTGTTAGAGATGCCAATGGATGTACGGTAGAAACAATAGTTAATATTAAATTTGATGAAGAGATTGCATATGCAATAGCAAAAGAAGATGTAGTGTGTATTGGAGGTGCAGATGGTAAGATAACCGTTAATGTTTCTCAAAATAATGCAGGAAATACATTGACGTATAGTATAGATGGGACAAATTTTCAAGCTTCACCTGTTTTTGCAGGATTAAGTAAAGGTGATCACACCATTACGATACGTAAAGTAAAGAGTATCAATACCTGTGACATTGTTAATACGATAAATTTGGTAGAATTAGTTGATTTGCAGTTTGAGGCTATAGAGAATTCGTTATGTGAATCGCATACTAGTCAAATTATAGCAACTGTAGCAGATGAATATAAAGATCAAGTTCAATATACATTAGACGGAAACATTACAGAGACCTCTGGTATTTTTAATGATGTGTCTGATGGAGAACATACAGTAACTGTTGTAAATACGGTAAATGGATGTGTCTCAGAGCCTATAATTGTTCAAGTAGATTTAATCTGTTTTGGAATTCCAAATTTCTTCACTCCAGATAACGATGGTGTCAATGATACTTGGTACCCTAAAGGTGTAGAGAAATTTCCAAACATTACTGTAGATATTTTTGACAGATACCAACGATTGTTAGTGAGCTTAAAAGGAGCACAAGCATCTTGGGATGGTAGTTATAGAAATAAACCTTTACCATCTGGAGATTACTGGTACCACGTGAAGCTGAATAAAACAGACGATAATAGAAATTTTAAAGGAAACTTCACTTTATTTAGAAGTAAAAAATAATAATAAACCAAAGCGAAACCCAAACCCATGAGAAAGCTTATATATATCCTTTTATTTGCCATTACGCTAACGGCAAATGCACAAGAGTTTAAGTTAACCCCTTATTCTCAGTATTTAACAGAGAATCCTTTTGTGATATCTCCGGCTTATGCTGGTATTGAAGAGGTTCATAAATTACGATTAAGTGGCGTAGCCCAATGGTTAGGAATAAAAGGTCCTTCCGAGCAAACTTTATCCTATGATACTCGTTTTGCAGAAAATTCAGGAGCAGGTATTATCTTATATAATGATAAGAATGGTAACACCAAACAGATGGGAGTACAGTTAACTTATGCACATCATTTAACATTAAATCGTTTTAATGAGCAATATTTATCTTTAGGCATTTCATATAAGTTTAATCATTTCAAAATCAGCACAGAAGATTTTGATGATGGTAGTGGTACAGGTCCAAATGATCCTAATGTAGGGGCAGGAATTTCAACAGCAAATCATAATTTCGAATTTGGAGCGTTATATAGATATGAAAGATTTTATGCCAGTTTTAATATCAATAATATTTTAAAGAAGAGTGAAGATGATTTTTACTTGGAAGAGCCTACAAAATTAAGGAATTATTATATGTATACAGGCTATGTTTTTGAAAGTAATAATGGAGAGTATGAGTATGAACCTTCCGCATATTTCAAATTATTTGAAAGTGATGGACGTTCAATAACAGATTTTAATTTCAAAGCAAGAAAGCTAACAGATGATGGTTATATGTGGGCAGGAATAAGTGGAAGATTCATTAATGATCAAAGCTTTAAGCCAGCATCAATAGCTCCTTTATTAGGTTTGAATAAGCAAGATTTTTATGTAGCATATGGTTTTCAATGGAATATAAACGAAGCAAGTGTTTTAAATCATAACGGAACACATATGATTACATTAGGATATAATTTCCAAGCAAGTAGTAGTAATGCAAACTGGTTTAATTAATAATTAATAACTCTAAAGAATATAAAATGAAGAAAATAGCAATAATAGTGATGGCAGTAATAGGGTTTCTAATTGTAGGAACGCAAGAGGCTAGCGCGCAGGAAAATAAAAATATAGATACAAAAGTATATAAAACTTCGGTACAACAGGCACCATCTAAAGTTCAGGAGACACTAAAGAAATATTCAAATTATGAAATAGCAGAAGTGGCAACATATACTCAAAAGAGCTCAGGGAATACTTCTGAAAATATATATAAGGTTAAAGTAACCAAAGGTATTTTTTCTCATTTATTAATAATTAATGAAAACGGAAAAGTATTAGGAATTGAAACAGGAGAAGGTAGAATGTAGGTATTCAGAAAAGATAATAACCTAATTAGGTTAATAACTCAAAAGAGCAGTGAATTTCACTGCTCTTTTTTTTAGTTATAAATTCATAGAATTTACTATCTTTGGTTTTATTAAAATATTAAAGATAGGGATGAAACTTTTAAAAGATAAAACTGCAATTATTACAGGAGCAACGCGAGGTATTGGGAAAGGAATTGCTGAAGTTTTTGCGCAACAAGGAGCAAACATTGCTTTTACATATAGCTCATCTGTTGATGCGGCTAAAGCACTAGAAAAAAAATTACAAGCTTTTGGTGTTAGGGCAAAAGGATATCAATCAAATGCTGCAAATTTTGATGCAGCTCAAGAACTAGCAAAACAAGTGTTAGAAGAATTTGAAACGATAGATATCTTAATTAATAATGCCGGAATTACAAAAGACAATTTATTGATGCGTATTTCTGAAGAAGATTTTGATAAAGTAATTGAAATTAATTTGAAATCTGTTTTTAATTTAACAAAAGCAGTGATAAGACCTATGATGAAACAGCGTAAGGGATCAATAATTAATATGAGTTCTGTAGTTGGTGTAAAAGGTAATGCAGGACAAACTAATTATGCGGCATCAAAAGCAGGAATTTTAGGTTTTACGAAGTCTGTAGCGCTAGAGCTTGGGTCTAGAAATATACGCTGTAATGCAATTGCTCCAGGGTTTATTGAAACTGAAATGACAGGAAAATTACCAGAAGAAACTGTAAAATCTTGGCGAGATGCAATTCCTTTAAAACGTGGAGGAACCCCTGAAGATATCGCAAATGCCTGTGTGTTTTTAGCTTCAGATATGTCTGCTTATATTACGGGACAAACTTTAAATGTTGATGGAGGAATGCTAACCTAATGCTTAATTCTGAATTTGATTAATGACTTCTATTAGCATTGGATATATTTTACTAGCCATAGTTGTTGCAGTAGCAATAAGCTATTTTCAATATTTTTATAAACCAACCAGTAGCGGTAAGGTGCGTGTTATTCTTGCATTTTTACGTTTTTTAAGTGTTTTTACTTTAATACTACTGCTTATAAATCCACAATTAAAGTCTGAGCAATTAGAAGATGTCAAGCCAAGTTTAAATGTGTTAATTGATAATTCATCATCTATAGCTCATGCCAAACAAGAAAAGACTGTTCTTAAAGTAATTAATGATTTAAAAGTTAATGCAAAGCTTCAAGAGAAATTTCAAGTTCATTATTTTGCCTTTTCTGATAATATCTACAAGCAAGATTCCTTTAATTTTAGGCAATCAGAGACTAATATTTTAAAAGCTTTGCAAGCAACAGAAGCAATTAGTAAGGAGCATGTTGCCCCAATACTATTAATTACTGATGGGAATCAAACTTATGGTTCAGCGTATGAGTTTTACAAATCAAAACAAGCTATATATCCTATTGTGGTTGGAGATACACTCTCACATGATGACATTAAAATCCATCAAATTAACGTTAATTCCTATGTAAGTTTAAAGCATAAGTTTCCTGTAGAAGTTTTTTTACAATATGATGGGGCTAAAGCGGTAAAAAAACAATTTACAGTACAGGTAAATGGTAAAATAGTTTTTAAAAAAATATTAAATTTTAATGCCGAGAAACAATCTCAAAAAATGGAATTCTATTTGTTGGCAGGTGCAGTTGGTAAGCAGCATTACAATTGCAAAATAGAAACCTTAATCAATGAAAAAAATACGGTTAATAATATTAACAATTTTAGTGTAGAAGTGATTGATGAACAAGCAAAAATTTTAATATTAACAACTATAAACCATCCAGATATTGGCGTATTAAAACGGACAATAGAAAGTAATAAACAGCGTAAAGCAGTTGTTATTTCAAAATTAAATAAAAAAATTCAATTAAAAGATTATCAGTTAGTTATACTGTATCAGCCAAACATTAAGTTTAAAAAAATATTTAAAGCGTTAAACAAGAGTTCTTCCAATTACTTTATAATTACAGGCACAAAAACAGATTGGAATTTCTTAAATACGGTACAACCCTATTTTACAAAGAAAAATATCAATACAACCGAAAAATACAATGCCATTTTCAATAGGAATTTCAATGCATTTATTACTGAGGATATTGGTTTTGCTAGTTTACCTCCACTAGAAGATTATTTTGGAGATGTAACTTTTTCCACAGACCATCAAATTCTTTTGAATCAATCTATTTCTGGAATTTCTACAGAAAATCCTTTATTGGCAACTTTTAAAGATAGAACTAGGCGAGGAGCAGTATTATTTGGAGCACAGCATTGGAAATGGCGTATGCTAAGTAAGGTAGAACATCAATCTTTTAATAAATTTGATACTTTTTTTGCAAAATTAATACAATACCTTTCATCTAATAAGCGTTCGAATCAGTTAGAAATAACATATAAGCCTTTTGTTTATGCAAATGAAGACATTCGTATTGCAGCTCAATTTTTTGATGCTAATTATGTATTTGATGCTACAGCGAACCTCATAGTATCTATATATGATAAAAATGAAAAGGTTAAAGATTATTCATTTACTTTAACGAATAATAATTATGAAGCTATTTTAAATAATTTAAAACCAGGGAGCTATACCTTTAGCGTGTCTGTTAAAAATAAGCCTTTTACAAAAAACGGTACACTTACTGTTTTGCCATATACAATTGAGCAACAGTCAAACACTGTAAATTTAAGCTCCTTAAAGAAACTCGCCTCAGCGTCTAATGGTAGCGTGTACTATGCGAATCAAACTCAAAATTTAATGACAGAATTAATCTTAGACAAAAAACATACTACAATTCAAAAAAGTACGGAAAAAATAGTATCTTTAGTCGAGTTTAAATGGTTACTGGCTATACTTATTCTAGCATTTAGCATGGAATGGTTTATCAGAAAATACCAAGGACTTATATAAATCAAACAAAAATTAAAAACATGAACAACAATCAATTAAATTTACCCAAAGGAATTTTGCCCATTATTTTTTTAGCAGTTATTGCTATTATTCTATTTTCAAAATCTATGATAACTATTGATGCTGGAGAGGCCGGTGTTTTATGGAAACGTTTTGGAGGTGGTGTAGTTACAAGAGAACCAGCATTAGGTGAAGGTTTTCATGTTGTTGCTCCTTGGAATAAAGTGTATGTATATGAGGTTCGTCAACAAGAACTTTTTGAAAATATGAAAGTACTTTCTTCTAATGGATTAGATATTAAATTAGATGCTACAGCTTGGTACCAACCGCAATTTGACAAACTAGGAGCTTTACATCAAGAAAAAGGACAAGATTATTTAAATCGTGTTATTAAACCTGCTATTCGCTCTGCAGCGCGTAGTGTAGTGGGTAGGTATACACCAGAACAGATTTATTCCAGTAAAAGAGATGCTATTCAAAAAGAAATTTTTGATGAAACCAAAGTAATTTTAGACAAACAGTTTATTCAATTAAATGATGTTTTAATTCGCGACGTAACCCTACCTGCAACAATAAAAGATGCTATTGAGCGTAAGTTAGGTCAAGAACAGGAAGCTCTAGAATATGAATTTAGATTAGCCAAAGCTTTAAAAGAAGCTGAAAAAGTAAGAATAGATGCGCAGGGTAAAGCGGATGCTAATCGTATCTTAAGTGCTTCATTAACAGATAAGATCTTAAAAGATAAAGGAATTGAAGCAACCTTAGAGTTATCTAAATCTCCAAATACCAAAGTGGTTATTATAGGAGGCAAAGACGGAATGCCTTTGATTTTAGGAAATAACTAAAATAAAAGAAAGTATTCGTACAAATTATAAAACCCGAAGTCAGATTCTGACTTCGGGTTTTATAATTTGTAGTAATAAAAAGAGCTATTAAAAATTAGGCATTAGTAGCAATCAGCTTAAATCTAATTTTTATCAATATTATTTATTCTAATTTTTTCTCTAGTAACTTTTCCTTCTTTTACAGCTCTATAATTTTCATAACATTCAATAACAGCTTCTATTACTTGTAAATCACTTGCTTTTTTTGAAAAGTTTGATGAATAATTACATTCCTTAAGTAGATCATCAAGGTCTTTTCTACTCATATCCATATAATTCATTAAAACCTCTCTACCGAAACGTTCTTCCATCAATCCTCGTAAATTATCTTCTCCTTTAAGTTTTCGTAATTTTTTAAGCTCTTTCGATTTTTTTCCAAATTTTTGATACCAAAAATCTAACGGATTAAACGCTGCACTAACAATAGACGTATATTCCTTAGCTTGAGGCCTTCCAATTTCATAAGCCTGCGGCAAACCATCAATGTGTATTCTTGAGTATTTATTGCTAGGTACATTTTTAGCATCAACAACCAAAACACCAATTAAATTATGAGCTTTGATTGTAACTTCATCAATAGCTACTGTTTTTACGTGAATGGCAATTTCCAATTCATTTCCTTTTAATAAATCATCTGTCACTCTAAGTTTAATAGATTGATAGCCTATATAAGAGATGAATATTGTGTCATTTGCTGTTGCAGGAATATTGAATTTTCCTTTTCTATTTGTAATCGTACCTACTACTGAGTTTAAATTCAAAATATGAGCACTTTGTAAAGGTTTTTTATCAATAACATTAATTATTCTGCCCTTTAAAATTTTAACAACGTTAGCTTGGCTATTTTCTTGTGAAAAAGCAGAAGTAACTAAGAGTAAGGTGAAAACATGAAGTAAAAGTCTTTGCATATGGCAATGATACTAATTAATTTGATAACGTTTTGTTAAATTATACAAAAACAATACCAACTTATAAAATCTCAAATCCCAAAATTGAATGGTGAAAAGAATATTTACATATTGGAGTTTGATTTGATTATTTTTCAAAAAATGTGCACATAACAGGAGTTGAACCTGCACGTCCTAATGGACACTAACCCCTCAAGCTAGCGCGTCTACCAATTCCGCCATATGTGCATTGAAAGTGTGCAAAATTAAATAAAAGTTAATCAAAACAACTTGTTTTTTTAAAAAATGTGAGTTAGTTAAAATTCAAATTTAAAAAAGTAAGAAATAAAAAAAGAATCACTCATGAATCTCAATGGTAAATGAGCAATTAAAAACACCTTGAGGTGCTAATTTTTTAACACCTTCTTTTTCTGTAAAATCTTTAGTATGATTTTTTTTATCTGCAATACCGTGCCAAGGTTCAATACATACAAATGGTGCGACATTTTTTTTTGACCAAATTCCTAAGTAAGGATAATTTTTAAAAGTGATACTTAAATATTCTTTTTGAGTCGGTTTATGTTTGAAAGTTACTTTTGAAAATGGATTTGGATTAAAAGTGAAAGAATCCTTATCAAAAAGTTTATCTGCAATATTGATAATCCCACTTTCACTAAAAACAGTAGTTGTATTCCCTTCATACAAGCCTTCATGAGCTATATACGCTTCAGGTATTGCTTTTTTATCAAAAATCAATTGATAGTCACTTCTTTTTTGCCCTTTTTCAAATGGGCAACTAAAAGCAGGATGTGCTCCAATAGAAAAGTATAAGTTTTTATTATCTGAAGGGTTTTTAACGATATATTCGGTTATTAGTTTAGTGTCTAGCAAGGTGTATTTTACATTTAAAATAAAATCAAAGGGGTATATCTCTTTTGATTTAGTTGTTGCTATTTGCTCAAATAAAATACTGTTTTCAGTTTTAGCAATTAGTTCAAAGTCATTATTTCGTGCAAAACCATGTTGCTTCATAGAATATATTTTACCATTATAAGTATATTCATGATCCACTAAGCGTCCAACTATTGGGAATAGGAGAGGAGCATGCCTTGGCCAAATATTAGGATCTGCTTGCCATAAATATTCTAAAGCATCCGTTTTTAAGCCAACTAGTTCTGCTCCTTTTGTTTGTATACTAACCGTTAACTGTTCGCTTTTTAGTGTATGCATAGGTACTGTTTTCAATATGTTTTTGTGTTAAATTTAGTATTCTTATCATTTCCTATCACAGAAATTATATTACACCATAAAAATAACACTTTCATTATAAAATAAGGTAAACTTATTCTAAAACATCTTGCATTGTATGTGATACTCACTCTATAGCATTTGGTGTTTTATAAGTGCTAAGCGAATACGTTGGGCGATAGTCAAATGGATTTAACCCAGACGCAGGTAGGTTTCTAGGTGCTTGGATAGGGGGGCAATCATTACATTTATTTGGGACTAACAGATCAAATTTAAACTAAACTTGACCAAAGCAAAACTCATATTATTAATGTTTTTTCAAATCAGCAAAAGATTTCCTTACGATACATGCTTTGCATAAAATTATTATTTACAATAGTGATAGGGCACAGATATACCCAAAAGAAAATCTAACAAATACA
>Ga0256844_10000944_pt1 | contig 11000 bp, 10 predicted proteins | sample MusselsmetaG_FD_189100 | JGI IMG/M metagenome (GOLD analysis project Ga0256844, IMG submission 189100) | Mussel associated microbial communities from hydrothermal vent at the East Pacific Rise, Pacific Ocean - Mussels | ecosystem: Host-associated > Mollusca > Shell > Unclassified ... | reverse complement strand
ACAAATTCCACCCGGCATCAATATGCGAATATTGCGTAGCGGTTTATTAGGGTTGGATTCAAGAATCTTTAAAGCCGCCGTCATAAAGCCATCGGCGCGTTCGCTAAAAGTGATTTTGTCGATGCCTGCTTTTTGTGAGACGACATCAACATTGTGCAAATACTCAAGCTTGCCTTCGCCATCATAAAGCACGCTAAATTCGCCTTTAGGTATTGCCGCAAGTTGCACATTGCGCAAGAAGAAAACCCCAGCCGTGCCGCCGTTTAATTTCTTCGGCCAGCCTTGTTTGTCGTATTCGACTTTAGCAGAGGTCAGGCAAGGCTTGTCTTTAGCGCGACAGCGGATATTCTCGTGAAACGGCGTGGCAACACGCATTAAATCGATAAAGGGAATGCTGGAATCTTGCTCGAAAATTTCATTGGCGTTGATGCCGATAGGAGAAAGACGGTTGTTGCTAACAGGGTATTTGATGGCAACTTTGGCTGTTGTTGCTGTAGAAGAGGGTGGCGCTATCTTCTTGCCCTGATCTACCTCTTTTAGCTCTTTATTAAGATCATCTTCAATTTCCTTAGAAATATCCGTTTTGGGTAATTCTTCCGCAGATAAAAAGCTTGAAGATGGACTGTTGCCCAACTTTTTAACCAACAAAGCGGTAAAGGGAATCAGGGATAAAGCAATAATAAAAACAAAGAGTAGTGTGCGTTTATTCATAAAAAATCGAGGCAGTTTACAAAAGGTGCAAAGATAACAGATTATGAACAGAGTTTCTTGGACTTGTTGATTTTACTGATGTAATAAGTAATAGGATTGATAGTGGAAGGGAATTAAAAAGTATAACTGCTCAGGTTTTTTCCATTGGGGCATTGCCCTTGTTCGGTTTCTAGGAAAACAAACACAATGTGGTATGTCTGAGCAGTTATACAAACTGGTAAGCGGATCTATCGCATATTTATTGTAATTTAAACGATGCCGCCATTTTTTCAAGCAAAGGCGCATTGCTGTCAAAGGTTTCTATAAAGTCAGTTGCCGCGATGGTGTAGCCTTTACCATCTTTGACTTGGTTGTAGACGGTTTGTTTAACCGTTTTACTACCGGAGCTGTGCGTGAAGGTTACGCTGTAAAAATCCCCAACGCGTCCTTCTGATATTTTATTGTAATCTTTGAGTGTGGCATTGAGCGAGGCGAGGCTGGCTTCAAAATTTGTTTTACTGGTAAGAAGATCGTCCACTTTTTCAACGACGACAACGATGTTGGCGGTGGTATTGCCATCTTTTTGGGTAAGTATTAAGGGAACCTCAGGATCACCATTGTCAGTTTCTATCGTCCAGTTCTTAGGGTTGTCGATAGAAAAACCAAGAGATTTCACCAAAATTGTACCTGAATCGTCTCTGGATTTATCTGCTTTTGCAGGGTTGATTTTTGGCGTAATGGTGGATGTGTTCGTGCTAGGTGCTTCTTGAGTTTTATCCGTAGGCGCAGGCTCTTTACTACCGCAACCCGTAAGCACAATGGCTAAGCTTGCAAAAAGTGAGGCAAGCAGGATAAGGGGAAATATTGCTTTTCTATTCATGGTGTTCGCTCGGCTGTTTCTTCGTTATCAGAAATAGCTGCAACAAAACTTCTCACTCTATAAGTTGCTAGAAAGTGCGTTTAGTTCCCTGAATATTTTATTTTTTACTAAGAAGTGTTCTTAGAGACTTATCTATTGAGTGTATTTACACCCCCCCCACTTTTGCATAGCTTTGCAACGGTTTCACTCTAATAATTGAGTTGTCGCTTTAAACAACAAAGCGCAAGCTCACTAAAAGTGGGGGTGTACTTATATTCTTAACCCCGATTTGCTATCAAAAAAGTGGTAGCGATCAGCATCAATATCTGCTTTTAAAATATCGCCATTGCTAACATCAATATGCCCATTTAAGCGTAGCGTGACGGGCGTGCTTTCTAGCTTGGCATGAATAATTGACTCCGCGCCGAGGTGTTCGACTAATTCTACTTCCATGCTAAGTGCGCCATTATCTGTAATGGTGAGGTGTTCTGGCCTAAAGCCAAAAGTGATGTTTGGGGTTGGCGAGTTGATGGATTCTTTTAAGGGTATTTTTATATTGGCAAAACTAAGCTCTGAACCATCCTCAGATAATACGGCATCGATAAAATTCATTGCAGGAGAACCAATAAAGCCTGCGACAAACTTAGTCTGTGGTTTGTCGTAAAGCTCCAAGGGTGTGCCTATTTGCTCAGAAACCCCATCTTTTAATACGATTAATCGATCCGCCATGGTCATGGCTTCGACTTGGTCATGCGTTACATAAAGCGTGGTTGTGCCGAGGCGTGCTTGCAAATTCTTAATGACGAGGCGCATTTGTACGCGCAGTTTTGCATCAAGGTTTGAAAGTGGTTCATCAAATAGAAAAGCTGTCGGGTGGCGCACAATGGCGCGCCCCATGGCGACGCGCTGGCGTTGTCCGCCTGAGAGTTGTTTGGGTCGGCGGTCTAATAATTCTTCAAGCTCTAATAGCTTTGCGGCATCGCCGACTCGTTTGTCGATCTCATCTTTGGGCGTGCCGAGATTTTTTAATCCATACGCCATATTTTTGTAAACGGTCATGTGTGGATACAGCGCATAGTTTTGAAATACCATGGCAATGTCGCGTTGCGAGGGCTCTAAATCGTTCACCTTGCGCCCAGCGATATGCACCTCGCCGCTGGTGATGTCTTCCAAACCTGCGACCATGCGTAACAGTGTTGATTTTCCACAACCCGACGGACCGACCAATACAATGAACTCACCTTCTTCAATTTCCACATCAATACCGTGAATGGCTTTGTAGCCGTTTGGGTAGATTTTTTCTACGCCTTTGAGAAGGATGTGAGAAGGATTTTGTGAAGAACTTTTGGTAGAAGGTACACTCATTTTTCAGTCTCCGTTAAACCTTTTACAAACAACTTTTGCATAGCAATAACAACGATCACAGGCGGAATCATGGCGAGTAGGGCGGTCATCATAATGTGATGCCATTTGGGTAATTCTTCTAGCGCTTCCATCATGGTTTTAATCGACATGACTATCGTCACCATATTTTTGTCGGTGGTGATGAGTAGCGGCCAAAGATATTGATTCCAGCCGTAAATAAACAAAATGACAAACATTGCCGCAATGCTGGTACGCGAAACAGGGATTAAAATATCAAAGAAAAATTGCATCGGTCCCGCGCCATCAATACGTGCCGCTTCGAGCAATTCATCGGGCACAGAAAGAAAGGTTTGGCGAAACATAAAGGTTGCCGTGGCGGATGCAATTAGAGGCAACGTTAAGCCCCAATAGGTATTGAGCATGCCAAGTTGTGCGACGACTTCATAAGTTGGCAGAATACGCACCTCCACGGGTAACATTAGCGTGATAAAAATCATCCAGAAAAATAGCATACGGAATTTAAAGTCAAAATAAACAATGGCGTAGGCGGATAATAACGAGACGACAATTTTGCCAATTGCAATCATTAGCGCCATGACTAGGCTATTGAATAACATAATGCCCAGTGGCGCGGTGTTGCCTACGCCTTTGCCGACGACTTCTTTTAGGTTTTCATAAAACTGATCACCAAGCCCTAATGGTAGCGGCACTTGCAACAGCCGTGCGGCATCGTGTGAGGCGGCGACAATGGTTATCCATATTGGGAATAGTACGATGGCAACTCCCGCAAGGAGAACCGCATGTGAGATGAAAGTGGATACGGGTCTATTTTCAATCATCAATATTCTACCTTTCGCTCAATAAACTTGAATTGGAAAACGGTCATTGCGATCACGAGCACCATTAAAATTACCGACTGCGCGGCAGAGCCACCCAAATCTAATCCGACAAAACCATCGTTATAAACCTTGTAAACGAGAATTTCGGTGGCATTAGCTGGGCCGCCTTTGGTAATAACGTGAATAATGCCGAATGTCTCGAAGAAGGCATAAACGATATTCACCACTAATAAGAAGAAAGTGGTTGGCGTGATCAGCGGGAAGATAATCGTCCAAAAGCGTTTCGCAGGGCTGGCCGCATCTATTGCGGCGGCCTCGATTAAGGACTTTGGAATCGCCTGCATACCAGCAAGAAAGAACAAAAAGTTATAACTTATCTGCTTCCACGCGGCGGCGATTACCACCAGCGCCATGGCTTGATTACCTTTGAGTTGATGATTCCATTCATAGCCGATGCTGGTTAGAAAAGTAGAAATAATTCCTGTGGTGGGGTAAAACAAAAATACCCATAAAGCACCCGCAACCACGGGTGCAACAGCATAAGGCCAAATTAAAAGTGTACGATAAATGCCAGTGCCACGGATGACTCGATCAGCCATTGCGGCAAGAATGAGTGAAACGCTTAATGAGAGCATGGCGACCATAGCAGAGAAAAAAAGTGTTCTACCAAAGGTCTTTATATAATAATCGTCTTCAAACAGTTCTTTAAAGTTATCAAACCAAACAAACTGGGAACTCATGCCAAAGGCATCTTCCACTAATAATGATTGATAAACCGCCTGACTGGCGGGCCACATAAAGAAAACGAGGGTGATAATAATCTGCGGCGCGACCAACATATAGGGCAGCGCCGAAGATTTGAAATGGACTTGCTTTAGCACGGTGTCGCTCGTGTAAGAGCAAGGCTATGCAAAACAGGGGGGGTGTTGCTTAAAAAAGTATTATCCCTTGCTTCAACTAACCACTGCGCCTTGCTACGCGATGCCCTGCGTACTTTTTGGCTCTCAGGGAGCCTTAAAAAACAACACCCCCCCACTTTTGCATGGCTTTGTTTTAGTCCCCTCTCCCTAGCAGGGGGAGGGCTAGGGAGGGGGTAGAATGCTTGAAGGAAAACACACTGTTTAAGAATCCCCCCCTCCCCAACCCTCCCCCCGAAGGGGAGAGGGGGCTTTAATGTGCAACAAATAATCATTACTTACTTATTCGCTTTTTCAAACTTACGCACCAGCTTATTGCCACGTTTAACCGCTTCTGCCATGGCTTCTTTAGCACTTTTAGAACCATTCCAAATGGCTTCCATTTCTTCATTGATGACATCGCGCACTTGCACAAAATTACCAAAGCGCACACCGCGAGAATTAGCCGTTGGTGTATTTAAACTAAGCTGTTTAATGGCGGTATCCGTGCCAGGATTTTTTTCATAAAAACCATTCTTTTTGCTTAGCTCATACGCCGCTGTGGTAATAGGCACATAACCTGTTTCTTGGTGCCACCATGATTGTACTTCGGGTGAAGACAAATACTTCATGAATAAAGCAACGCCTTTGTAATCGCCTTTATCATGGCCTCTTAATGTCCACAAAGTTGCACCACCGATAATAGAATTTTGTGGTTTGTCGATCACTTTTGGGTTGTATGGCAACATGGTTTGACCAAATTCAAACTTTGCCTGCTTTTTGATTGAGCCGTAGTAAGCGGATGAGTTTAGCCACATACCACATTCGCCATTGACGAATTTTGGCAAGCTGTCGCCGCGTCGTCCGCCGTAGTCGAAGATTTTGCTTTTCTGCCATTCGCCAATTTTAGTCATCATTTCTACAACGGCATCGTTGTTAAAATTAAGCTCGGTATCAAGGCCTGCAAAACCGTTTTCTTTTGTGCCTGTTGGTAGGTTATGCCAAGCGTTGAAGTTTTCGATCATTACCCATGATTGCCAACCAAAGCTAAGGCCGCACTTCATGCCAGATGCTTGTAGCTTTTTAGAAGCCGCTTCAACATCGTCCCAAGTTTTGGGTGCTTTTTCGATACCCGCCTTTTTAAATGCATCTTTGTTGTACCACATAACGGGGGTAGAGCTGTTAAATGGCATTGAAAGTAGCGTGCCGTCGGGCTTTTGGTAATAACTGATAACAGCGGGTAGGTAATCTTTTTTATCAAAGGCAACGCCTGCATCTTTCATTACATCTTCAACAGGGTAGACCGCGCCTTTCGCCGCCATCATGGTTGCCGTGCCAACTTCAAATACTTGCACAATATGCGGTTGTTTCTTGGCACGAAAAGCCGCGACAGCCGCTGTCATGGTCTCTGTATAGTTGCCTTTATTAGTAGGAACAACTTTGAATTCTTTTTGAGTCGCATTGAAATCTTTGGCGATTTTTTCAACACGTTCGCCGTTGACGCCACCCATGGCATGCCACCATTGAATTTCAGTTTCTGCAAATATATTGGTGCTAAAAGCTAATGCTGCAACCAAAGATAGTTGTTTAATGCTTGTTGGTAATTTATACATCTTATAAGTCTCCTTTGTAGTCACTAAGAACTATAGTAAAGACTTTTGAAATTACAAATATTAATAGCAGTATTAAATTGCTAGCGACATAAATACACTGTTCGAATCTTCGCTGTAATCCGCAAAGGGCTTGCAGGTGACAAAGCCAAAGTTATCGTATAACTGCAATGCTGGTCTAAATGTATGGCTGGTTTCTAGGCTAATGCGTTGATAACCACGGGCTTTGCTCTCTTTTATGATCTGTTGCAATAACTTTTGTGCAACGCCTTTTCTAAGATGATCTGGAGCTGTGCGCATGGATTTTAGCTCAGCATGGCTACTGTCTAATTCTTTTAGCGCGCCACAACCGAGTAGCTCATCATCTTCCCAAGCGCTCCAAAAAGTGATTTCTGGTTTTTGCAGTGCTTTAATATCGAGCGCATGGACACTCCTGGCGTGTTTTTTCTAAAATCTGCAAGGTGTAGTTCTAACAGGGCTTCTATTTTAGTGCCTGTTAAATCATCAATAATAATCTTCATAGCGTTTGTTTTTATATCTAAAGTAAAGAGAGGCGTTATTAAGAATTAAGAATGAGTCAGTGTACGCTTGACCGCATCGCGCCAGCCTGCCATTTTTCTTTCTCGGGCTTGATCATTCATCGTTGATATAAATTGTTTATCCAAGCGCCAACTTTTTGCAAAGCCTGCCGCATCATCCCAAACCCCTGCATATTGACCTGCCAGCCATGCTGCGCCGAGTGCGGTGGTTTCTAAAACAATGGGGCGATCGACTGGCGCGTCTAAAATATCCGCAAGGTATTGCATTGTCCAATCGCTGGATGCCATGCCGCCGTCCACGCGCAAAACGGTATTGCTTCCTGTGTTTTCCCAGTCATCTTTCATGGCTTGCAAAAGGTCGGCGGTTTGGTAGCAGACGGCTTCTAAGGTGGCTCGTACAATCTCTTTTGGCGTTGATGATCGTGTCAAACCGCAAAGCAATCCGCGTGCCTCAGCATCCCAATAGGGCGCGCCCATCCCTGTGAATGCAGGTACGAGGTAGACGGCTTGTTCGGGGTCGGATGCCTTTGCCATAGCGTCGCACTGATCTGCGCGTTTGATAATCCCCAAGCCATCGCGCAACCATTGAACCGATGCACCCGCCATAAATATTGAGCCTTCGAGCGCGTAGGTGACTTTTCCCTCAAGGCGATAGGCAATGGTGGTGAGCAAACGATTTGACGACGGCACAAAGGTATCGCCCGTATTGAGCATGGCGAAACAGCCTGTGCCGTAGGTTGATTTCATCATGCCTTTTTTAAAGCAAGCCTGCCCGAGAGTAGCCGCTTGTTGATCGCCCGCGATGCCGTAAATAGGAATAGCCGAGCCAAACCATGCGGCATCTGCTTCGCCAAAGTCAGCGGCACAGTCGAGGACTTTGGGGAGGATTGAATCTGGCACATTAAGCAACGCTAAAAGCTCATTATCCCATTGTTGCGTTTTGATATTAAACAGCAGGGTGCGCGAAGCGTTGGTGGCATCGCTTGCGTGTGTTTTGCCTTTGGTGAGATTCCATAATAACCAAGTATCGACTGTGCCAAAAAGTAGCTCGCCATTTTCGGCTTTTGTTCTGGCGCCATCGACATTATCCAAAAGCCAGTTTATTTTTGTGCCTGAAAAATAAGGGTCGAGTAGCAAGCCCGTTTTTTCGCTAAAGAGCTTTTCATGCCCAGCTTCTTTTAGTGAGTTACAAAAAGTGGCGGTGCGCCTATCTTGCCAAACAATGGCGTTGTGGATGGCTTTGCCTGTATTCTTATCCCAAATAATGGTGGTTTCGCGCTGGTTAGTAATGCCTATGGCGCTGATGTCTGCGCTGGTTAGCCCCGCCTTGCTAATCGCCTCGCGTGCCGTTTCAATACACGAGCTTAGAATTTCATCGGGTTTATGTTCAACCCAACCAGACTGCGGAAAAATCTGTTCAATCTCTTTTTGTGCTACGCCACAAACCTCATACTTTTCATTAAACACAATGGCGCGCGATGAAGTTGTACCTTGATCAATGGCTAAAATGTAATTGGGCATGGATGGAATGCTCTTAAGTTTGTTAATCTTATTCTAGGATATTTTAAGACAGTTGATATTTATATTTAAGTTATGCATTTGAGCCATGCAAAAGTGGGGGGGTGTCCCCTAGAAATACCAATATCTGAGTGTTTTTATTTTCTTCCGTGTTTTTCCGTGGATTCCGTGGCAAAAAAACTATTTCCCGCCACCGCCACATTCAGGCGAATCAGCTACTTTACCCGCTTTTTCAAAATACTCATCGGGTGTCATGGTGTGCAATGCCAGTGCGTGAATTTGTTGTAGCTCATCGCTGAGTGCGGCATTAATCATGCGGTGGCGAGCGATTAGCATTTTGCCTTCAAAGTCTTTGCTTACGGCGACGACTTTGTAGTGCGATTCGGTGGCGGGGCCGCTGTGCATGGTGCTTTCATTGGTGATTTCTAACATTTCGGGGTTGAGTGCTTCGGTCAGTTTGGTTTCGATAATGGTTTGCATATTCATAGTGTGTGCCTATTTATTGATTCCAATAGTATTGGGATTTCAACGAAACTTACAAGTCGTATGGTTTTTTAGGGTATACAAAAAAGCGCTCAAAACTAATTTGATTAAGCCGTTTCACGCTATGAATAATCAACGCGATTAAAATGATAGAAAATAGTATGCGCGCATAAAGTATCCCTGATAAATCAGCGCCCAGCAGCATCAACAGCAAGGTGTCTTCGATTAGGCTATGCCCAACCGCCAATAATGAAATGGAGCCGAAAACATCCATTTTAGAAAGCTCGCCTTTGTTGGCTTCGTTAATCAGTAAACCGCCGCCGTAGGTTAAGCCAAGCGTGATACCAACGATGGTGATGGACGTGGTTTTATCCGACAGCCCGAGTATTTTTAGAAAAGGTTTGAGTATAAAAGCAAAGAGTTTTTCAATGCCGCTGAGCTTTAATAATTTTAGAAAACTCACCAATACCCCAATAATAACAAACACTTGAAATAGCATTTTTATTTGGTTAATTATCCATGTTAGCAAACCATCATCGGTGATTTGTGGCGGCTTCCAAAGCGGGACATTGTTTTGAGATAAATAATCTCCCGAGCTGTAAATTTTATGCAGAATAAACCCCAGCAATAGCGCCCCACCAATGCGTAGCAGTAATGTAAAAATAACGCGCACGCCCGCCTTTTGCGCAATACGCACCTCAATCGGCAGGGCGTGCGCCAGCAGCATCATACTGGCAAGAATGGTGACTTGAGCCACCGTTAGTGATTCTTGGTTTGCAATACTTATAAAAATAACCATGCCCGCGTAGATATTGCTGATCATGGTGGTCGCCCACACCAAGCCCATTGATGCGGGCAAGCCGACCAAATCCATCATCGGCTCAAGCGCCATAGCGATATATTTGATGCCGCCTAATTCTTGGATGATTTTTACAATAATAATGATGGGTATCATTATTTTGAAAAGGTTATAGGTGATCGAGAGAATTTCTTTAATCAGGCTAGAAAGCCATAAAGGGAGAACGTCAAGCATCATTTAGTTCTTCGAGTGAGTCCGTCACGATTTCTTTAACTTCATCGTCGCTATCATTTTTTCCTGCTTCTAAGAAAGGGATGGCAGATTTATCCGCCGTCATGCCTAAATAGTGGAATGCATCGGCGCGGATTCGGCTGTCTTCATGCTGGCTGAATTTGCCTAGCTCGGGGATCAGCGTTTTAAGCAAGTCACTGCCTGCGAATTCTTCAAACACCACGCCAATGCCGATACGCGTACTCAGTACGGTTCCTGTATCGCCTAATAATTCCATAATCGCGCTAAAGCCTGATTTGTCTTCTTGCAGGGCGCTGATCACTTTATTGACCTGTCCTTCGGATAATTGAAAGTCAAAATCTGCGACAAGGTTTTCTGATTTTCCATCTTGAGTGCTTTCGTCCATTGCCCATTTTGCGCGTTGCTGTAATGCCTCAAGGGTTTGCGAACCTGTAAGTTCGTGTTTGCCAATGCGCACCCACGGCACAGAGCGCACATTGTATTGTTGCATTGCATCGGGGTTTTGTTCGAGGTTGATCACCTGCAGACTACTCAATTCGCCTGACTTAATCATCTTGCTTAATGAGTCTAAAACCGTAGGGCAAAAGGCGCAGTGGCTACTTAAAAGCATGGTGGCTTTTGGGGATTTGGCAGAGGTGTTTTTTTGATTGCTCATGGTGCTGATTTTGCACTGCAAAGTTGCAGATGTCATATTGTTTTTTAGCTATGCAAAAGTAGGGGGGTGTCCTGATGCCATTAAGTTAAGAAGAAATGCAACCAATGCTTCACAAGCATGCGGTCGTTTGAGGGCGTTCCCTGAGCGGAGTCGAAGGGCTCCCAGTGCTTAAACTTAATGGCATCAAGACACCCCCCCACTTTTGCATAGCAAGCTCATAACCTTAGGAATATTCTCAGTATTCCAATTAGCAAAAGCCCATTTCCATAAATCATCTAGCGATGAAAACTCACTGGCATCTGGCGGTTGTTGACCTAAAAATGCTAGCGCAGAAACCAGTGTTGCACGCCTTTGATCTGCCGATATTTCAGGCGATAGGTTCTGCTTGCTGAGCTTCTTACCCGCCTCATCAACCGCAACAGGGAAATGTAGATATTGAGGTTGCGAATACCCCAGCAATTTTTGCAGGTAGATTTGCCGTGGCGTGTTATCAAA
>Ga0256844_10000943_pt1 | contig 11007 bp, 10 predicted proteins | sample MusselsmetaG_FD_189100 | JGI IMG/M metagenome (GOLD analysis project Ga0256844, IMG submission 189100) | Mussel associated microbial communities from hydrothermal vent at the East Pacific Rise, Pacific Ocean - Mussels | ecosystem: Host-associated > Mollusca > Shell > Unclassified ... | reverse complement strand
TTTGCTAAAAAAAAAGTAAAAAATAGAAATGTATTTGTTCGTATTTATGATTTACAGGATAAAAAAATAAATAAAGGGAAAATTAAATTCATATCTGAAACCTCAATTGAATTGGATTTAAAAGGGGAAATAATAAAAGTTCCATTAAGTAAAATTGGAAAAATAAAAACTAAGCGTTCTGGCGGAAACAATATTGCTAAAGGAGCATTGATTGGTGGCGGTTCACTTGCAGCTATAGGGTTACTATCTGGTGATGATGAAGGTGGGTTTATTTCTTTTTCTGCAACGGATAAAGCATCGTTAGGATTAATTGGCGGTAGTTTATTTGGTGCAATTTATGGCGGAATTTCAATTCTTTTTAAAAAATCAAAACATTTTGTCATAGACGGAAATGAAATGAAATTAAAAAAATTTAAAGAACAAATGATAATACAGAAATTACCAATTGAAACTAAATAATAGTCGAATGCATAACAACGGTAATCGTTGCACAAACCATTAAATTTCTGTTACAATTACCATTTTAAGTCCATTTCTAAGAGAAGTTTAACTTTTGTATTGGTAAAACAGCTTGTTTTTAGAGCCCCTAAAACAGCTTATTTTACCTAATAATCGTTGAGCTTGATAATGTATAGTGAAGGCAGTGATTGTGCATCACTTGTCACAAATTAGGGCTAAATTTCAGGTATTTTTTTAGGGTATAGGCACTAGAATTTGGAAAGTATTTTATAGAACCGTATTTTTAGGTTTCTATACTAAAAATCAATTAAGAGATAAAGAAGTATCAATAGGGTTAGAAACCAGTTTAGTGTAAAGTCTAATCTTTAACTTGTGTAAAGTATGTATCTTAACAAACACATTAACCTCTTTTGAGTACTTTTGTATTCGGGTAGTGGTAGACAAAAAAATAAAATACACAATTCTAAGCAATTTGCTTTTTGTTATTACACAGACTCACGTTGTGTGTCATTAAACAAATTCATCGAAAAATGAAAACGAAAATAACAAAGTTATTCAACATAAAACACTCCATCATTCAAGGAGGGATGGTTTGGGCAAGCGGATGGCGTCTGGCATCAGCGGTAAGTAATGCTGGCGGTTTAGGGTTGATAGGTGCAGGTTCTATGTATCCTGAAGTATTATTAGAGCATATCAAGAAATGTAAAAAAGCAACAGACAAGCCGTTTGGTGTTAATGTACCGATGCTGTATCCAAATATTAAAGAAATTATCAAAATTATTATTGATGAAGAGGTGAAAATTGTATTTACATCTGCTGGAAATCCGAAAATTTGGACAGCCCATTTAAAAGAGCAGGGAATTACAGTAGTACATGTGGTAAGTTCTGTAAAGTTTGCTTTAAAAGCACAGGAAGCTGGTGTAGATGCTATTGTAGCCGAAGGTTTTGAAGCAGGTGGGCATAATGGTAGAGAGGAAACAACAACGTTTACACTAATACCTATGGTTAAAGAAAAAATTAAAATTCCAATAATTGCTGCAGGCGGAATAGCTACAGGAAGAGGGATGTTAGCTGCTATGGTTTTAGGAGCAGATGGTGTGCAATTAGGGAGTAGGTTTGTAGCAACTCCAGAAGCATCATCGCATATTAATTTTAAACAAAAAGTGGTAGAAGCTCAAGAAGGCGATACACAATTAACCTTAAAAGAACTTGCTCCGGTACGATTGTTAAAAAATAAATTTTACAATAATTTGCAAGAATTGTATCAACAAAACCCAACCAAAGAGCAATTAAAAGAAAAACTAGGTAGGGCAAGAGCCAAACGTGGCATGTTTGAAGGTGATATAGAAGAGGGCGAATTGGAAATCGGACAAATAGCAGGGTTAATCCATAAAATAAAGCCCGTAGCAGAAATTATGAATGAGATTGTGACGGAGTTTGAACATGCTAGAAAAGCGTTTTATTAAAACTTTTCGCATTTCTAATGAGCTACGCTCAGTATCTTCAATAAAAAATAGTTTTTTAATAATCAACACTATGCTGCTCCAAATTCACTCAAGCTGTCTGCCGCAGGCAGGATCATCTAAGAGTTACTGAGTACTGTTTATTTGATAATAATCCAAGCCTTCAATGACCAAGTCTAAAGGCGCTGTAGCGTCAATAATATAATCGGTTATATCATTCAATAATATATAACGAATAGAGCCATTGATATTCTTTTTATCATGCTTCATCAGCTCTAAAATAGCTTGATAATGTGTTTTGTTGATACTAATTTTTCCGAAAGTTTGATGAATGTATTTTTTTAAAGACTCTAATTTAACCATCGGAAAATTGTGCAGTTTGTGAGAAATATAAGTTTCTGCAATAATACCAATAGCAACAGCTTCTCCATGTGTTAGATTTTCAAGTTCAGCATGTTCCAAAAAATAAGATTCTACAGCATGACCAACGGTATGTCCTAAATTTAAAGTTTTACGTAAATTTTCTTCTCTAGGGTCTTGTAAGACAATATTATTTTTAATGTTGATAGATTGATATACCAAAGCATCAACTTTGGTGAAATTTTTCCAGACATCCTGTTGAATCTCTTCTAAAAGATTAGCATCAGTAGTGAGTCCGTATTTAATAATTTCTGCAATACCAGAACGTAATTGCCGTTCGGGTAGCGTCTCTAAATAATCGGTATCAATCAATACCATTTCAGGATTAGAAAATAGTCCTACTAAATTTTTTAAATTGCCTAAATCTACTCCAGTTTTACTACCTACAGAAGCATCAACCATACTTAATAATGTAGTAGGGATGTTAATGAATTTAATTCCTCTTTTATAGGTAGATGCTACAAATCCACCCAAATCAGTTACCATACCACCACCTAAGTTTATCAATAAACTTTTACGATCAGCACCTAATTCGGTTAGTTTTTCCCAAACAGAAACACAAGTGTTAATGTTTTTATGATTTTCTCCTGCATTAATTTTAATTAGTTGAACAGTTTTATCAATAGAAATATGATCTATAAATTTTTGATAACAGTATTGATGCGTATTTTTATCAACTAAAATAAAAAGAGAAGAAATATCAGAACTAGCAATAGTCTCGTTAAATTGCTGATAAGCACTTTGGTAAAAAAAAATAGAGTATCCGTTAGACTGAATAGGATTCATAAATTAAAATTAACAGTTAAAATTAGGGCGAATTTATTGAAAAATAACTTAGCATAACTATCTTTGTCAAAAGAATAACAGGAATGGAAAAATTATTTAATAATACAGAAGTTGCTTTTGCTATAAAATCTGATACGGAGTTAGACAGGGCCTATTTTTTATTTAAAATGATTCAGAGCGAACCATTGGTACGAATTGGTACGGCAATAACTAATTTTGCATTAAAAGCACATATGCCTGTAGAGCAATTGATAAGAGCTTCAGTTTTTGATCACTTTTGTGGAGGTATAACCGAAGAGGATTGTTTGCCAGTTATAGCAAAGATGTATACTAAAAATGTACATGCTATTCTAGATTATTCTGTAGAAGGAAAAGAAGAAGAAAGTCAGTTTGATTTGGCATTAGAAAAAACGCTTCAAAATATTAATTTTGCACACGAAAAGCAAAGTATTCCCTTTGCAGTTTTTAAACCGACAGGCTTTGGTAAACTTAGTTTATATCAAAAAATAACAGAAAAAAAAGAACTTACTTACGATGAACAGAATGAGTGGGATAGGGTTGTAGCTCGTTATCATTCTGTATGTAAGGCAGCTTATGATAAAGAGGTTCCGTTATTGATAGACGCAGAAGAAAGTTGGATGCAAACTGCAGTTGATGATTTGATAGAAACCATGATGCAAAAATACAATCGTAAAAAAGCTGTAGTTTATAGTACTTTGCAAATGTATCGATGGGACAGGTTAGATTACCTCAAAAATTTACATAAAAGGGCTTTAGCAGATGGATTTTTTATAGGGATGAAATTGGTAAGAGGTGCGTATATGGAAAAAGAAAGAGAACGCGCCATAGCCAAAGGCTATTCTTCGCCTATTTGCAAAACAAAAGAAGAGACAGATATAAATTATAATAATGCAGTCTTGTATATGGTAGAAAATGAGAACTTAGCATTGTATGCAGGTACACATAATGAAGAAAGTACTTATAAATTGATGTGTTTAGTTGAAGAGAAGAATATTGCAAAGAACGACCCTCGTTTATGGTTTGGTCAGTTATACGGCATGAGCGACCATATTACGTACAATTTATCGGCTATAGGATATAATGTGTCAAAATATTTACCCTATGGTCCCGTTAGAGATGTAATGCCTTATTTAATTAGAAGAGCAGAAGAAAATACTTCAGTAGCAGGGCAGACGAGTAGAGAGTTAAGTTTGATAAAAGCAGAACGAAAGCGTAGGAAGTTGTAATTTTTAAAAACCAAATAACAAATTCTGAAATTTTAAATTCGAAACACATCACTCAGAACGTAATACCTTAAAACACAGTATCGTAAATGACAGGCGTAGACGAAATAAAAGAATTAATACAGAAGAATAAAAAACGACTCTACAAAGAACTTAGAGAAAGTAAAGAGTTGATGGTGCTTTTAACCAAGTCTACACATAAAAAGTTGTCAGAAGAAGAAAGAGAAAAGGTAAAAGAGCAATTGTTAGATATTCTAAAAGGGATTCCCGCTTTTGCGATTTTTATGTTGCCAGGAGGAGCCTTACTTTTGCCTTTACTTATTAAGTTGATTCCAGGGATATTACCATCTTCTTTTAGAGAAGATGAAGAAGAGTGAATTATTTTTTCTTCCCACTTTTCATAAATAGAATTAGCATTAAAGCTAGTCCTCCAAAAACAGCAAATAAAACAGCTGCTCCAATCACTCCCATAACCCAATCAATCAATGGTAAAATCATAATTATTTAGTTTAATAAATTAGGCAACAAATATACTGTAAATTTGAGTTTAAAAAAATGATATTTATCATAAAATTTAAATTTACACATTTTAGATGTTAGCCAAAATTGCTATTGCAGCTTCGGCACAACGTTCTCCATCCATTGCAGCAGATATAATGCCTCCAGCATATCCGCCACCTTCTCCACAAGGAATTAATCCTTTGATTTCAGGATGCTCTAAGTTTGCTTTTCTAGGAATTTTTACAGGAGAAGAAGTTCTAGATTCTACACCAACAATATTGGCTTCTTCGGTATAATAGCCTTTCATTTTTTGTCCAAAAGCTTTAAAACCAGTTCTTAGTCTCCCGCCAATTATCTTTGGTAATAATGAATGTAAAGGTGCTGATTTTAATCCAGGTTGATAAGAGGTTGCATTTAAATCATCAGACAATCTGCCTTCAACAAAATCAGTTAAACGTTGTGCTGGAGCTGTTTGGCTTCTTCCGCCAGCAGTAAAAGCTAATTTCTCTAAACTTTTTTGATATTCCAACCCTTTTAAAACGCCAAAATGATTGTACTTTGGAATATCTTTCTCTACATTTATTTCAACTACAATTCCTGAATTTGCATATAAATTATTTCTTTTTGAGGGCGACATGCCATTTACAACAACTTCTCCGTTAGCAGTAGCTGCAGGTACAATAAATCCACCAGGGCACATACAAAAAGAGTATACGCCTCTACCATTAACTTGGTGGACTAAACTATAAGCAGCAGCAGGCAATAGCTCATCTCTTTCTCCAGGGCAATGGTATTGAATACTATCAATAATATGCTGTGGGTGTTCAACACGAACACCCATGGCGAACGATTTGGCTTCTAATGCAATGTTTTTTTGATGTAATAAGTAATAGATGTCTCTTGCTGAGTGCCCCGTTGCTAAAATAACAGCATCAACAATCATTTCAGTATTGTCTTGCAATTGAAGAGCTTGCAATTTGTTATTCGTAATGATAAAATCAATAACTCTACTTTCAAAATGAATTTCTCCACCACACTTTAAGACTGTCTTTCTAATATTTTCAATAATTTTTGGGAGCTTATTTGTTCCAATATGAGGATGAGCATCTATTAAAATTTGTTCAGAAGCACCATGAAAAACAAAATTTTCAAAAACCCTGCGAACATCACCACGTTTTAAACTTCGTGTATAAAGTTTGCCATCAGAATAAGTGCCTGCTCCACCTTCTCCAAAGCAATAATTTGAATCTTCATTAACAATATGATCTTGATTTATGGCTTTTAAATCTCTACGTCTCTCTTGTACTTTTTTACCCCTTTCTAATACAATGGGCTTGTAACCTAGTTCAATACAGCGTAAAGCAGCAAACATACCAGCAGGACCAAAACCTATAATGTGAATTTCTTTAGCAGATGATACATCTTTATATTCAAAAGAATATTTTGAATTGTTCGTTATCTCTTCGTCTAAAAATACAGCTATTTTATAATTAAAAATAACATTCTTTTTTCTAGCATCAATAGATTTTCGCAAAACTTTAATACCGGTAATTGCATTGCTATCAACTCTTAATATTCGTGTCGCTTTTTCTAAGAGACTATTTTTTTGCCTTTCTTCGTCTAGCGTAATACGAATTTGAATTTCTTTAATCATAAGCAGCAAATTTACTTAAAAATATAGAGATATTAACAGTATGAGATACCGTAGATTTAATAAAAATAAACAAACTCAATTCAACGCGTAGAAGGTGTTAAATAGGAGCCTTCTCTTTATTCTAGTGCAAGCGCCTGAAAATCAAACCTTTTTAGGCTATTGCGCTGCAATTAAAAAAAGAGGGAATAAAATATTTAATAACGATATAAACACTACTTTTGCACCCGAATTAACTTACAGTAAAAAATAAAGAAATGCAATCTATTAGAAACATCGCCATTATTGCTCACGTAGATCATGGTAAAACAACATTAGTTGATAAGATAATTGACCAAGCTAAAATTTTAGACGATCGTAAAGAACGTAAAGAATTATTATTAGACAGTAATGATTTAGAGCGAGAAAGAGGAATAACAATTCTTTCTAAAAATGTTTCTGTAACCTATAAAGGTGTAAAAATTAATGTAATTGACACACCTGGTCACGCCGATTTTGGAGGAGAAGTAGAGCGTGTATTGAAAATGGCAGATGGTGTATTGTTATTGGTAGATGCCTTTGAAGGACCAATGCCACAAACTCGTTTTGTTTTGGGTAAAGCCTTAGAATTAGGTTTAATACCTATTGTTGTAGTAAATAAGGTTGATAAAGAAAATTGTACACCAGATATTGTACATGAGAAAGTATTTGATTTGATGTTTGCATTAGATGCTACTGAAGAACAATTAGATTTTCAAACCATTTATGGTTCTGCAAAAAATGGATGGATGAGTACAGATTGGAAAGAACCAACAGATAATATTATTCCTTTATTAGATTATATTATAGCACATATTCCAGAAGCTCCTTATAGAAAAGGGACTCCACAGATGCAAATTACATCATTAGATTTTTCAAAATTTACTGGGCGTATTGCAATTGGGCGTTTATTTAGAGGAGATTTAGAGGAGAATAAAGACTATACGCTTTGCAAAGCTGACGGTACAACAAAAAAAGTGCGTATTAAAGAGCTACACATTTTTGAAGGAATGGGTAAAGTAAAAGTTAGTACAGTTCGAAGTGGAGATATATGTGCAATTACAGGTATTGAAGGTTTTGAAATTGGAGATACTGTTGCAGATTTAGAAACGCCAGAAGCGTTGCCAAGAATAGCAATAGATCAGCCAACAATGAGTATGTTGTTTACCATTAATAATTCTCCTTTCTTTGGTAAGGAAGGGAAATTTGTAACATCTCGTCATTTACGTGATCGTTTGTTTAAAGAAATGGAAAAAAACTTGGCATTACGTGTTGATGCTACTGATTCTGAAGATAAATTTAATGTATTTGGTAGAGGTGTGTTGCATTTGTCAGTTTTAATTGAAACGATGCGACGTGAGGGTTATGAACTGCAAGTAGGAAGGCCACAAGTAATTATTAAAAATATAGATGGTGTGAAAAGCGAACCTTTTGAAACATTGGTTATTGATGTGCCAGAAGATGTAGCGTCTAAAGCAATTAATTTAGTTTCTTTACGTAAAGGTGATTTATTGGTAATGGAGCCTAAAGGCGATTTACAACATTTAGAATTCAATATCCCTTCAAGAGGATTAATTGGTTTGCGAAATAAAATTTTAACAGCTACAGCAGGTACTGCTATTGTTAATCATAGATTTAGAGAGTATCAACCCTATAAAGGTGATTTCTCTGATGATCTTAAGGGGGCAATAATTTCTTCAGCAGCAGGTAAAGCTACAGCCTATGCCATTGATAGATTACAAGATAGAGGGCGATTTTTTATAGATCCGAATGACGAAATTTATATAGGTCAGGTTGTAGGAGAAAACAGCAAGAGCGATGATATGGGTGTAAATCTAATTAAAGGAAAAAAGCTGTCTAATGTTCGTTCTTCTGGTACTGACGAAGCAGCAAAAATATTTCCAAAAGTAGACTTCTCTTTAGAAGAATGTATGGAATATATTCGTGATGATGAATATTTAGAAGTAACACCTTTAAGTTTACGTATGCGTAAAATAAGTTTTAGACCTTAATTTTTTTTAAATTATGGATATTAAAGATTTGTTAAAATCAAATCGAAGTTATTTTTTTTATAAAATTACTGTAAATTGCAGACCAAAATTTAGAATCGATGAAGTCACCTCAGTTTAAATATTTGATATTAATTTTAGTTATATTTATTGCCGTTTATTCTTGTAAGAAAGATGATGATGGTGATGAAAATTTTGATCATAAAGCGCAAGCTAAAACAGATGATACTGATTTAATTGACTATTTAAAAACACACTATTATATTCCTGCGGAAGCGAATGAATCTTTTGGGTCGATTGATACAATTGAAAATGGAGAAACTGATTTGTATTCTCAAGTTGAAACAGAAGCCATTACTTATAATGAGATTGAATATAAACAATATTATTTTAAAGTAGAAGAAGGAATAGGTGAAAACCCTTCTCGTTTTGATTCTGTTTTTGTAAAATATAGAGGGTTTACATTAGATAGTGTAAAGTTCGATGAGAACATAAATTTTAACACAACTAAAGGTTGGTCTAGTTTATTTTCAGTTATTCCTGGATGGAAATATGGCTTGCCTCATTTTAAAAGTGGCATTAATGAGAGTAGCCAAGGAGAACCTATCAAATTTACAGGTACAGGAAAAGGAGTACTTTTTATGCCCTCAGGATTAGCATATGCAAATGTTGGTAGTAGTGGGCGTATTTCAGCAAATACATCTTTATTATTTCATATAGAATTAGCTAAGATTAAAAGGGTAGATAATGATAGAGATGGCATATTGACAATGAATGAAGATATAAATAAAGATGGCGAAGTTACGGATGACGATACTGATGGAGATAAATTACCTAATTTTGTAGATAATGATGATGATGGAGATGGAACTTTAACCAAAGATGAGGATGCAAATGGAGATGGAGATCCTACCAATGATGATACCGATGGCGATGGTATTCCAGATTATTTAGATAAAGATAATAGTTAGTCTATCACTCAAGCATAGTGAAGAATCTTTATATAAATTTAGTAAGATTAGTGTCTTACTTCAATATATTATTAGCGCATTAGTGATATATTATTTGTCTAAGAAAAATCCCAAAAATCTCTTTTCTTATTTAGTTCAGCCTCTTGTTTGGCATAATCTTCTACAGAAATTACTTTTAGAAAGGATTTATGTTGTTCAATAGCAAACTCTATTTGTTTTATAATAGCCTCTGTAGAGTCATTTTCATAATCAATAACCAAAGGTTCTTTAATTACCATTGATTGCAAAATACCTCTTTTTTTAATCGTAAGTCCTTTTTTATCAAAAGACCTTCTAAAACCGTCTATTACTATAGGTACAACAACAGGTTTGTATTTTTTAATAATATGAGCTGTCCCTTTACGGATAGGTTTAAAGGTGTTGTTGTACCTTGAGGAAACGTAATGACCCAGCCATCTTCTAATGCCATACCAATATTGCTAATGTCAGACATTTTTACTTGTCTTTTTATATCTTTCCCCTTGCTTCTCCAAGTACGTTCTATAGAAATTGAACCTAAATGAGCAAATATTTTGGGTAATAAGCCTGCTTTCATTGTTTCTAAAGCAGCAATGTAATAAATGTTGTGTTTTGGTTGCCAGATATAACCTATGTTTTTAATAGAATCAGGTCGCCCTTTTAATGAAGCATTGAAAACATGAAGCATGGCAGCAACATCAGCAAAATACGTTTGGTGGTTTGATACAAAAAGGACTCCTGTTTCTGGTAGTTTACGTATAATATCAGAGCCTTCAATTTGTAATTTATTAAATTGGCGATAACGTTGGTGAGAAATTATTCCGATAAAACGGAGTAAGAATTTTTTAAGAAATATCGCATTTCCAAAAGGATCTCGTTTAAATAATTTCATCAATTTTAATTGGATATAGAAGGTTTAGTATAAAACAAACATACAAAAAATATATTAGGTCAAGCTCTGGTTTAAAATACCTTTTTTAATAAACAATCTTGACCCGAGCCCACCTGTAACAGGAGGTTAAGCTCTTTTGACTATCGCTCAGCGATTAAGTCTTTAATTTCGCTCAGGATCATGGCAGTTGCTCCCCAGACAATGTAATTATTTAATTTAAAGCAAGGTACATCTATATTTTTCATGTAGGAAGTACTCATTTTTTTTGAAATTATACTATTGTCGTTTATCAAATCGCTTACGGCAACTTCAATACTCTTTTCTACTTCATGATTTAGAATGAAGGTAGGCGTTTTTTTGCAAATTGCCAGAAAAGGGCTTACCCAAAAATTACTAGGAGGAATATAGGTTTTGCTAAGTTCTCTAACAATATAGATATCGTTTTCTGGAATACCAACTTCTTCTTTAGTTTCGCGTAAAGCAGTAGATTTTAAATCAGTATCAGTAAGTTCTTTTTTCCCTCCAGGAAAGCTAATTTGTGCAGAATGTGCTCCATCATAGCTTGCTCTCAGCAT
>Ga0256844_10000942_pt1 | contig 11022 bp, 12 predicted proteins | sample MusselsmetaG_FD_189100 | JGI IMG/M metagenome (GOLD analysis project Ga0256844, IMG submission 189100) | Mussel associated microbial communities from hydrothermal vent at the East Pacific Rise, Pacific Ocean - Mussels | ecosystem: Host-associated > Mollusca > Shell > Unclassified ... | reverse complement strand
CTTAGAGCAAAAGTCTAACTTGGAGCAGTGATGTCGCTCTATCCTGTAAATCTTGATATTCGTGATTTGCTTTGTGTGATTATTGGCGGAGGAACTGTTGCCAGTCGAAAAATTGAGTCACTTCTTCCATGTGGCGCGCAGATACGAGTTATTAGTCCTGTGGTTGTTGAACGAATAGCTGTACATGCCCAGAAGGGATTGCTTGAGTGGCAGCAGAAAGAGTATGATCAGGAAGATTTATCGGGTGCAAAACTTGTGTTTGCAGCAACGGACAATCCAGTCATTCAAAGACAAATTGTGGCTGATGCTGATGCCGCTGATATCCTTGTAAATGTGATCGATATGCCTGAATTCTGCAATTTTCAGGTTCCAGCTTCATTTCGTCGCGGAGGATTATTACTGACTGTGGCCACGGGTGGGGGGAGTCCTGCACTTGCTGCACGTATTCGAAAAGACTTTGAAACTTTTTATGGCCCCGAATATGGGATCCTTGTAGCTTTGATGGCTGCTATTCGGAAGGAAATTGTTGGTTCCAGTGGTGATTCGGTTGAACACAAGCAAATATTTGAAAAACTTCTAGATAGTGATATTTTGAATTGTATTCAGCATGAGAAATGGGGGGAGCTAGGTACGCTGTTGCAAAATATTTTACCTGCACGGTTCGATGCTTGGACTTTGGTGAGAGTGATCCAAAATACAAATAAGGAACATATTGCCTGATGCATAAATTCCCCGGGAGATATCGTTATGTTGATTGAGATTAACTATCTTTTATTTAACAGTATCGTGGCTGTTAGTTTTGTCGCCTGCAGTGTGTATCTCGTATTTTTTTTCAGTCAGCGAGAAGCGTTACGTAAAGTTGCACGAATGATTTTGATAGGATCCGGGATTCTACAAACACTATATATTCTCTCACGTTATGTGATTGCCGGATATACTCCAATAACTTCTCAACATGAAGCAGTTTTCTTTTTTGCCTGGTCTGTAACCTGGGCATACCTCTCTTTTCACTGGCGCTATTCTGTGAAAAATTTCGGAACATTTATTTCAGTTCTTGTGTTTATCATGTTGCTTATTGCTGCCTCTGTTTCACGAGATTTTCAGCCTCTTTCACCAGCTTTGCAGTCTCTTTGGTTACCAGTTCATGCGGGTGTAGCAGTTATGGCATATGGCTTTCTTGCCTTGGCTTTTTGCGGGGCAATAATGTATCTGTTGCAGGAACGGGAATTGAAATCTAAAAAGTTTGGATTTTTTTTCAGTCGGCTACCATCGCTTGACGCATTGGATCAATTGAATAATCACTGTTTAACCGTGGGCTTTGGTTTGCTTACGCTGGGAATTATTACGGGATCCGTGTGGGCCAGACAGGCCTGGGGAACATATTGGCATTGGGATCCCAAGGAAACCTGGTCTCTTATTACCTGGTTTCTGTATGCTGCGCAAATTCATCAACGTTTTACCTTGGGATGGCGTGGCAAACGTGCTGCAATAATGTCCATTGTGGGCTTTTGCTCTGTATTATTCACTCTATGGGGAGTGACGTACCTGCTTGGGGGGGGGCATAGCTATGCCCAGTGAGACAATCCTGATTTTAGGAGTTAATCATAAAAATACCCCCTTGGAAGTGCGAGAAAAACTTGCCTTTAGCAATGGCTATGAAGAGCCTTTACAAGCCCTTGGAAAGATAAATGGATTGCGGGAATTTTACCTGCTTTCTACTTGTAACAGAGTGGAAATACTGGTTTCAGCAAATGATGGTAAACAAGTTGAAAAAGATTTGGCTGGCTTTCTTTTTGGCGATACTCTTACTCCTGATCAGTATGAAAAACATTTATATTGTCATCGTAATGAAGAAGCCATCCACCACCTGTTTATGGTGGCTGCCAGTCTCGACTCTATGATTGTTGGTGAATCCCAAATTCTGGGGCAATTGAAAGAGGCTTATCGCTGGTCAGCAGATAAAAAATGTACTGGTCCCATTCTGAATAAACTGCTCCACAAGTCTTTTTCAGTTGCAAAACGGGTTCGTAATGAAACTCAAATTGGTTCTTCTGCTGTATCCATCAGTTATGCCGCCATTGAACTTGCAAAGAAAATCTTTGGATCACTTGATAATAAGCGAGTGTTACTGATTGGGGCAGGAGAGATGGCAGAACTTGCAGCCGAACATTTGGTCGGCAATGGTGCAAAAGACGTGGTGGTTGCCAACAGAACTCTTGAGCGAGCGCTTAATCTTGCAAAACGTTTTAATGGTCATGCGGTAGGGCTCGATGAGCTTTTAGAACAACTTGAACAGGTTGATATCATAGTAAGCTCTACTGGTGCTCCGGGCGTAATCCTTCATAAAGGGGACGTTAAACCTCTCATGCGGAATCGTCGCAATAAACCGTTGTTCTTCATTGATATTGCGGTTCCAAGGGATCTTGATCCTGCTTTAAATGACCTTGCTAATGTATATCTTTACGATATTGATGACCTGAATAACGTGGTAGAATTGAATAAGGCTGAGCGCGACAAAGAAGCAGTGAAAGCAAGCAGAATTGTTGATGAAGAGGCTTTAAAGTTTGAGAGTTGGTTGTCTGGGCTGGCAATTACGCCAACCATTGCAGCATTGAGGGAAAAGGGAAATCGAATTAGCCAGATGGAACTTGAGCGGACTTTGCCTCGCTTGAAGAATTTAACGCCAAAAGAACAGAAGAGTGTTGAAAAGATGGCTTCCTCCATTGTCTCAAGGTTGCTCCATGATCCTCTCATTTATCTCAAAAGTGAAAGTTGTAAAGATCAGTCAGAGATGAAAGTGGATGTGTTTCGTTCTGTTTTTGATCTGGATAAGAAGTCATGACAGAGGATGAACGGAAGGAGTTGCTGGCCGATGAGTGGCTTATTGTAAGGGATTCGGGGGAAATTCCAGAGATAACCTTTCATGCAACATTACACTATTTGACAAAAGAAAATGATGGCCCTAAACTTACTCTGAGCGAAGAAGAACTGGATGAACTGAAAGATGCTGCTACTCAAAGGTATCATGAAATCATTCTTCGTGATATGAGTATAGAAAACTTTCATAAAAGTCTCTATCGCGGGCTGAAACGATCCGCTTACAACTGGCATCGCTGTACTGTTTTTATGGAAAGGCAATCCATCAAAAAGAATAACTTCCAAAAAATAGCTGCGAATACACTTTTGATTTTTCTTGAGCAGGGAATGACACTTGCCGGAAAAGAGTTACCAGAAAAATTTATTAATTGCACTGTTCTGGAGTTAATTGAACTAGCAGGTGAACTTGGTGTTGCAAAGGAACTGTTACCTTCTGAAATTGAGCAATTTTGTTTGTAGCAGAAGAAAGGCATTTTTCCTAAGAGAGATACTCTTTGTGTTATTATTCGAGTCGCATGGAAGTTTAGCAAAGATCTAAAAATTTCTATCAAGTAAAAGTGGAGGAGACGGGGTAAAATTAAGAATATTTCTCTAACGTTTAGTTTGTTTTGCATTGACTGAGCAGGTAAACTCTGCACCAATATCTACTTTTAAAAGTTAGCTTTGCTTTTGGAGAAGGTTCCGAGATTTGCCCCCTGACCCCATTTGACAACAAGTGACCACAACATATGGTATGCGCTGGGGTTGATCGTATACCCCAGGTAAATTGAATTTTGGTGATATTTTATGGATTATGTTAAAGGATTGTCTTGTATTGGCTGTATTCTCCTGACTTTTACTATTGGGCTCTGTAGTTCGGTTCCAGTCATGGCTGGTACGGGTACTAATCGTACATGGATAAAGGATTTGGTCTGGGCGGCATCTAATGGAACAGATCATGATGTGTTTTATTCTACCTATCAAAATAACAAATGGTCTTTTCCAGAAAAAATAAGTGAAGACAACTTTGACAATTTGCATCCCTGTATCGACAGGGATAGCCATGGAGTAAAATGGGTTGTATGGACTGCTGCCAAACAGAATGGGTTTGATATCCACTATGTGAATAGCCAGGAGAACAAGTGGACAGCAGTCAGGACAATTCCGTCTCATTTGTCGATGAATATAGCTCCGGTGATTGTTATTGATGAGTCTGATGTGCCTTGGGTTGTCTGGGCTGCTAACGATTCTGATTCAATGGATGATATATATTTTAGCAGATTTATTGATGGAAAATGGCAGGGGCCGGAACTAGTGAACAGAAAAAATGATGTACCTGATGTATTACCTGTTATTGACATAAATGATCGAGGTCAATGCAGGGTCATATGGGATGGCTATAGAAATGGGATGTATGTTAAACTGCAGTCAATTTGGACAGGTATTGCCTGGAGTGATGAACAGATTGTTGTACCAGATCCTATTGGGTCAGATGCAGCAGGAAAGCAAGTAGGGCTTCCTGATTTTATAAAAGAGCCGGATATGTTGTATATTCGCGTGTATCATAATTAGTGGTTTCATTTTTTTTAGCGACAAAAAACGAAGAGCTTCTATGAATCCAATGTCTACACGCATTCCTCGTTTGATGATTATTGCAGGAGAAATCCAATTGAAAAAAGTTGCTTTCGGATTTGTACTTTTGATTCTGTGTCAGTTGCCAGGTAGTGAGGTTGTTGCCAATCAGTTAACAATATTGGCTTTTGGTGACAGTATAACTCAGGGGTTTAAAAGAAATTCAAGCGGGGCACGTTGGGGAATTCAGTATGTCCCACATGGTGCACGTGTGGGAGGGTATGAACCCTACTTGGAGCGGCAGTTTAGTAGTAATGGATTAGTTGCTTATGTTTATAACTGGGGCTATGCAGGGGAGAGAACTACTGGAGGATTAAGGCGTCTTAAGAACATTGTCAACTCTCATGCAGGTATTTATGACTACTGTCTTATTATGGAAGGGGCCAATGATTTGTATGCCGGCATTAATGCAAACACAACGGCATTCAATCTGGGAGTGATGGCTGATACTTGTCGTAATTCGGGAATGACTCCAATTCTGGCAACGATAACACCGAATACTTATTTAAGTAGCGGGAGAAAAATTCCGCTCTTATACAATCCTGCAATTGCAGCTGTTGCATTACGGAAAGGTGTTGTTCTTGCGGATCAATATGCTACTGTGAACCCAAAATGGCAGGCTTTCAATTCAGGAGATGGCCTTCATTTGAACAGAAGTGGCGATAAGGCGATTGCTATTGCATGGTTTAGCGCACTGGGTACACGTGCGAGTGTGCTGGATCTCTCAGGGGTATATAATATGTTACTTTTTGAAGATTGACTGGAACATGTTGTCGCAAATAGTAGGGTGAATTCAGTATCCAAGTGCACCACCTGTAATTGAGTTGAGCACCTCAAAAGGAGCCCTGTCGTTGAGGCCTTTCTTGGCCTATGATTGAGGATTTTGAAGGCTTTTGCAAGCTCTATAACTCTGTGACCATTAAAAAATTGTTCCTTCAGAAGAAAACCGTCTCCGTAAACCGTTCGTATTTTCATTAGTACCTCTTTTCCAACATGCGTGTGGTCTTGCAAAATACATACGTAGCATCAACTTATCTTCCAGCTCACTAAACGTACTGTTTTCATTGATGTTATAGAGAGTAAAGGTTTGCGAATTTCCAGGTCTCTGTTGGAAAAGGTGTAAACTGATATTGTTTAGCCTGACTAGCACCAAGCCTAGCTCCTTTTAAAATGTGCTGTAGCCTCCGGTAAGCTGCGTTATCATTTTTCCCAGTTCAAATCGTCGATTGAAATGAAAACAAAATTCTGCAAGATATCGAGGGACATGTTTTTCACTTATAGCATGATACGTTCCGTGGATAGAGTTTTTGATATTACCAACCATAGTATCAACCCATTTGAATTCTGAATATTCCATGTTTGTAGTGTCACTACTTTTAATAATTGCATGGTGCTCACAACCGGCGTCTTTAACTGCTGGGAAACAATTGAGCCCATCAGAAACTACTGACGTACCTAAGAAGATGCTTTTTTACCCAGTTTGAGATGTCACTTTTAGGAAAACCAGTAACAACACTAAAGTTCATGGAAATTGGATGTCTTTTTTCATTTGTCATTCTAGTAGCGACCAAAGGGGTTTTGCCCTCTGCTTTACGACCTCATTTTCCACTTTTCTGCTTCCCGCCAGGTAAGTATTATCGATTTGTATCAATTTACTGAGAGCTTGGTTGTCGTTGTATAATTGAGCCACCCGACTACGTATAATAGATATCTCGCTTAACCGACATCGGCCGGGTAACTTTTATCTATTCAGGTCGTTCTCTACCTGCAAGATGACTATCTACTTGATTTTTCATTTTTATCTTGACTTTGTGGAAAATTACAAGGTAAATACTAATTTCAAGAAAAATGATTGTTCATTCATTTTACTCTTTTTTATATACATATCGTACGATCTTATAGGGGGGTTAGGGCAAAGTCCCAAACTGAGAATCGCTTTTTCTTTTTTGAGGATTCGGACTCTCGCCTTGAGTTCCTGCTGAGACATTCTGTCGTTGCTAATCTTTTTTTGTACCTAGGGGAGGATCAGGAAGAAAAGAAGTCTATTTATCTCACTATTCTTTGCCGACCCTCTTTTTCCTGCCTGACCTTATCGAACAACTGCTATTTTATAAAACTATTCCCTTTTTTTATATTTCGAAAAAACAATATTGTTAATCCATACTACAGAAGGAGGTGATTATTATTAGATGCATTGGGAATATTGCAGCATTCCAATGTTTGTTTACGCCAAAAGGATGAAAAAATGTATAGATGTAAATCCTTACTAACAGGAGGGAATAGGGGAAATGTTGAAAAAAATGTTACTCGCAGCAGTCTGTCTTGTGTTGATTTATGGCTGTGCTGAGATGCGTGAAAAAAGAGCTATGGTACTCAAAGCTCCGGCTGTCTCATCGGAAGCTAAGTACGTTAGTTCTGAAATTTGTCTGGAGTGTCATGAGGACTTTGATACTGACGGGCGTAATATTCATATGAGAATTGCAGATTTTGAGGCTGCAAGTTATCGCCATGGTTGTGAGGCATGCCATGGGCCAGGTTCTTTACACGTCGATTCCGAGGATCCTGCCGATATTCTCCGATTTGGAGAAGAAGGGATGGCTCAGTCAGAAGTATCCGCAGTTTGTGTCACCTGTCACCAGAGTGGTGAACAGATGAACTGGTCAAGTTCCGAGCATGTATTTGAAGGCTTATCCTGTATATCCTGTCATACCGTCCATCATAATACCAGTAAAGCACTGCTCAAAGATGAGGAGATTTCACTCTGTGTGGGGTGTCATAAAAATCAGAAAGCAAAAATGCATTTTCCTTCTCACCATCCCTTAAAGGAAGGAAAAATGACTTGTAACAGCTGTCATAATCCCCATGGTTCCGCCAGTGGCGAGCCGGGCATGCTGAAAACGGAAGAGAGAGTAAATGATCTTTGTTTCGAGTGTCATGCCCGATACCAGGGGCCTTTTGTCTTTGAACATGCTCCCGTTGCGGAGAGTTGCCTGGAATGTCACGATCCCCATGGTACGGTTGCCAACAATCTCTTGAAACAAAACGAACCGTTTCTTTGCCTGCAATGCCATGAAGGTCATTTCCATGCCGGCAGAAAGGGTTTGTCCGGCCTGCGGACGACTTTTAAGAAAGGGAAACCTATTGCTGGCACCCTTGATGCGTATAATGGAAACACAAACCATTTTGTCAAAGGCGATGGCGCCCATGACTGGGCTACAGGAATGTTGACCAAGTGCAGCACCTGCCATCAGTCAGTGCATGGTTCTGATGTCCCGGCTCAGGCCGGAAGATTAGAAGGCAGAGGACTCACCCGTTAAACAGGAGGCGGATATTATGAAGAAATACTTTATACACGGTGTCGTTTTTGCAGGGCTGGCTTCCCTTGCATTAAACGGTTCGGCACTTGCTGAAGAAGATGAAGCCACAAAGGTGGAAGCATCCGTTTCTGCCGGTTTTACCCTAAATGATATTAATGACAGAACATCAAAGGCTGTTGAATATCAAAGTCTGGGGGATGAGGATATCCTGCCGGCTTTTGGCGCTTCACTGTTTGTTGAAAGCAATTCAACGGAATTTTCTTTTGATGGCATGTATCTTGATGATCAGGATATGAATTTTGAAGGAGCATTTGATTTTGACCGTATTTTAGGTGTTGATGGGGAATATCAAAAATTTTACCACCGTTTTGGCCAGGATGAACTGCTTTATATTCGTGCCACTTCAGCAGCACCGGGACAAGGAGCTCAGTTATGGCACAGCTATGATTATGCACCGTCCTGGGATGTGAATACGGACACAGCACCGGAGAAGGAATTTGGTATTAGCTGGTCTCAATGGGAGGCAACAGGTATTCTTCGCCTGCCCAGCCTGCCTGGAGTCCAGTTTGGGCTTGCAGCCCGTGAGCAGTTGCGTAAGGGGCACGAGCAGTCCATGGCCATGACCAAATGCGGTTCCTGCCATATTGTCTCGCATGAGAAAGATGTTAATGAAACAACCCGGGATTTCAAGCCTTTTATAAAAGCTGATCTTGGGCAGCTTTCCCTTGAATACAGCTTTCTTTACCGGGAATTCATTAATGACAGTGACAAAACAATGCACCTATATGACCCGGCTACCCATCCTTTTGATTCAACGTCGAGCAAATATGGATCAGTCAATTATGACTACAGGGATGGAGATCTGGAAATTGATCGTATTCCTGAGACGGAAAAGTTTGTTCATACTGTTAAGGCTAAATATGATATTGATCAGACGCAAAATGTTTTTGCCAGCTATGTGAATTCCACCACGACCAATACCAGTGTTGATGAGTTGACGCATGTGGCAGATGGCGGCAGTACTGATGAATTGGGTGTTGACTACAACGCCGGCATGGTCAACTGGTCGCTCTGGCTGAATAATGAATTCAAAGTCAATGTCAGCGGGCGATATCAGAATATTGATGCAGATGATGCGACTTATACTCTGAAAGGAAAAACCGGCTCTCCGGCGGATGACAAGACGTATACGCGCGAATCTGACGAAAGCCGTGACATCCTGAAATTGAAAGCTGATGTCATGTATCGGGCACTTAGCAATCTGACTCTGCGGGGTGGGTATGAATTTGAGTCGATCAATCGGGAGAATGTTGATTTTCTGCTGGAACAGGATACCGCGATTCACAAGGTCAACGCCAAAGCACGCTGGCGTGTTGCTCGTGGTCTGACGGTTAATGGTGGCTATAAGTTCACCTATGATACTGATCCGTATACCATTGAAGATGCGGCCTATCCGACGCATGTTGATCTGGGTGTCGATGATAATGGTAATTGGGATGGTTATATCAACGACCCCATTACCGGACGATATGAGGTTGGTTTCCCCAGGTTCCAGGCCAAAAATACCTATAGCAGGTATGTCTATGGGACCAGAACGGAAAACATGTCGGCTGATCCTGAATTCGAGCATCAGATCAACCTGAAAGCCAACTGGGTGCCTGTCGGTTCCAACGTCTTTGTCGATGGCTATCTCAAGTATACCTATGGGATTAATGACCAGGCACTCAGCTATGAATATGAAAATCAATTGATGGATACGGGCTTGGATGTAACATTTAATCCGGCTAAAACCCTGTCACTGACCTTTGGTTATAACTATTTCAACAGGCAGACGGATTCGGAGTTTTACATACCATATTATCATGGCTGAGGTGGCATATTATCGGACGAGGTTCGTCCGAACAAATCCAGCATGAGCAATGATGATTCTGTACATACATTTATGGCTACAGCCAACTGGCAGGCCATGGACAAACTGAGCCTTAACTTCGGCCTTGCCTTTTCAATGGCCAAAAGTGAAATTGAAGATATCTACTTTAGCAGTGATCCCCATACTGCTGGTGATCGCTTGGATGCCAAGACTCCGTGGAAAGGCACTTATGATCTGGCAAACCTCAATGAGATGGCAGACTATTCCAGGTTGGAATATAATACTATTGACCTCAATATGGAGGCGCTGTACACCATATCAGACAGTATTGACCTCACCGTCAAGTATTTGTTGTCAAATGTTGACGATCAGGAAAGCTATGTCTACGGTGATGAGTCAGGTTTATATCATTCCCTGCGCACATGGGTAACATTTCATTTTTAATTGTGTAACGTGAACCAGAGAGTTGATGTCTCCTATCGGGCCGGTGAATATTTCCTTATTCATCGGCTTTTTTTGTGGGTGATATATTGAAATGAATCCAGGAATGAGCAAATTTCAATGTTTTTCAAGTAATTGTTGAGTATATTGGAGTAACTGAAACAAGGAATGGAAGAATTGGTGCACTGCTTTACATGTTCATTATTTCATCTATTACCTTCATATTAAGTGGTTTTCTTTCATGAATTCAGGCGATTGACCGGGACTACAGGAAAATAACTTAAACTATCAACGGAGAGAAGTATGCCTTATGTCAACATTCGGGTAGCAGGAACACTTACTAAAGATCAGAAAAGTAATATTTGCAAAGGAGTGACCGATGTGATTTCCAAAGAAGCCGGGAAACCACCAGAAGCAATATTAATTTTTATTGATGAAGTGAAACATGAAAACATTGCTAAAGCCGGAAAGCTGTTAACTCCCCCCAAATAGCTAATTATGTCCAAGCAGAAGCGCCTGGAAGAATTACGAATTCTTCTAACTGAGCATTCCCACCACTATTATGTGCTCGACGATCCACAAATCTCGGATGGAGAGTACGATCGTCTGTTTCAGGAATTGTTGGAAATTGAAGATTTACACCCCGACTGGGTTACGTCAGACTCTCCCAGCCAGCGTGTTGGCGGAGCAGCACTTGATAAGTTTAATCAGGTGCAGCATCGCCTGCCCATGCTGAGTCTTGAGAACGCTTTTGATGATCATGATCTGATTTCTTTTGAAGACCGTCTCCTTCGTTTTTTACTCACCGACATACGGCCTGAATACATGACCGAGCCGAAACTTGATGGATTGGCTGTTGAACTTGTGTATGAGCATGGCCTTCTGGTTCAGGGCAGCACCCGGGGC
>Ga0256844_10000939_pt1 | contig 11051 bp, 8 predicted proteins | sample MusselsmetaG_FD_189100 | JGI IMG/M metagenome (GOLD analysis project Ga0256844, IMG submission 189100) | Mussel associated microbial communities from hydrothermal vent at the East Pacific Rise, Pacific Ocean - Mussels | ecosystem: Host-associated > Mollusca > Shell > Unclassified ... | reverse complement strand
GATGAATTTGGGCTCGATTGGGCCAATAAAGCGATTGCAGTTTTTAAAATAAATGTAGTAGTAACGGGCTTCGAAAATCTTCCTGAATCGGGGAATCAAATGGTAGTTGCCAATCACCCATTAGGAGGATTTGATGGGATTGCTATGATGCATGTTCTTGGAAGAAAACGGCCCGATGTAAAAGCTCCAGTGAATGATATTTTGTTGAACTTGCCTGGATTAGAGCCTGTTTTGGTGCCCATTGATAAGCATGGTCGTAATGTGGAAAATATTGAAAAACTAAATAATGCATTCAGTTCAGATGATTTACTGCTCTTTTTTCCAGCAGGTATGGTTTCTCGAAAACAAAAAGGTGGAATTAAAGATTTGGAATGGAAGCATACTTTCATTAAAAGAGCCTTGAAGTACAAACGCGATGTAATTCCCGTTTATATTAAGGCATCAAATACGAAAACATTTTATAATGTGGGTTGGTTACGTAAAAAACTGGGTATTAAAATGAATCTTGAAATGGTGATGTTGCCAGGCGAAGTGCCAAAACAATATGGTAAAACCATTGAAATTCATTTTGGGAAACTAATTCCATATCAAACATTTGACAAGTCGAAAGGAACAAAAACTTGGGCCAGTTGGGTGAAAGATGTTGTGTATAAAATTGGCGCTCAGGTTAATAAATAATGAATTGTGAAAGCTTAACATAAAGTAGTGTTATATAACCGCTTTTTGTATTAACTTTGTACATTGACAAGAGAAGCATTTAATACATAGTTGCAGAGAATCATGATGGAAATAATCCCTGAAATACAACGGAATTTGCTGATACAGGAATTGAATGATGATACCTTTATTCGTCGTACGAATAATGGTAATAAGGAGATTTTTGTGATTGATAATCAGAATGCTCCCAATGTGGTTCAAGAAATTGGTCGTTTGCGAGAGATTTCTTTTCGTGCTGCAGGTGGGGGAACGGGCAAAGAGTTAGATATTGACGAATACGACTTGGAGGATAATCCATTCAAGCAATTAGTGGTTTGGGATCCTGCTCACAAAGAGATTGTTGGTGGTTACCGCTTTAAGGAAGGTCGTGAAATTTTGAAAACAAGCGACGGGAATCCGAATACACCTACATCACATCTTTTTTGTCTCTGCGATGATTTTGTGAAAGATTATTTGCCAACAACCATTGAGCTTGGACGTTCTTTTGTTCAGCCAAATTATCAACCGAATTACGATTTACGCAAAGGACTTTATTCATTAGATAATCTTTGGGATGGACTCGGTTGCCTTACGGTTGATTATTCCTATGTGGAGCATTTCTTTGGAAAAATTACGATGTACCCTTCTTTTAATGTGGAGGCGCGTGATTTTATTCTCTTTTTCTTGAATACTTATTTTAAAGATACGCGTGGCCTTATTGAAGCTAAATATCCCATTAGTTACCAGTTTGAAGAAGCTTATTTAAGCAAAAATTTTGTGGGTGATGATTACATAAAAGATTATAAAACATTAAATCATAAAGTACGCTCTTTGGGAGAGAATATCCCTCCTTTAGTAAACTCATATATGAACCTTAGTCCAAGTATGAAGACGTTTGGAACTTCTGTGAATGAGCGTTTTGGTGATGTTGAAGAAACGGGTATCTTGATTCGTATTGAAGATATATATCCTGCAAAAAAAGATCGCCATATTAATAATATTGTTCGTGAACGGGTTTAGAGAATTAATCAGATGATAATAAATACTGCCAAGTTTGTAAAAAGTAGTCCTGAGTTTAGGAAATGTCCTGAACCAAATAAGCCTGAATATGCTTTTATTGGTCGGTCCAATGTGGGGAAATCCTCTTTGATTAATGCTATTACTAATCATAAAAAATTGGCTAAAACATCGGGCACGCCGGGAAAAACCCAACTTATTAATCATTTCGAGATTAATGATTGGTGGTATTTAGTGGATTTGCCAGGTTATGGCTTTGCCAAAATATCGAAAACCATGCGAGCGAACTGGGAAAAGATGATTATGGATTATCTTTATCAACGACCCAATTTGATGAATACTTTTATACTAATTGATTCGCGACATGAGCCTCAAAAACTAGATAAGGATTTATTGGATTGGTTTGGAAGCAATCAGCTTCCTTTTACACTGGTTTTTACTAAGAGTGATAAACTAACCAAAAAGCGTTTGGGGGATAGCCTGCAAGTGTATAGAAACTACTTAAAGACGCAATGGGAAACGCTTCCACCGATGATTGTTAGCTCCGCCATTGAAAAATTAGGCGTTGAGGAAATATTGGAAGTGATTGAGCATACAAATAAGGTATATGCTGAAAATCATAAAAAGCGATAGGCTTTTCGTTTGCGCCGCTTTACTTGAAATTTATTTAAAAACCTTAGCCCAAACTCATTGCAACAAACCACCAATGTTTACCCACACTAATTAGCGCTATGAGGCTTATATTTTGATAGTTGTAAAATTTTCTGAGCGTCCTGTTCATGAAGTAATTCCTTTATACTTGCATCAGTACGAGCCATATAATCACTAACGATGTGCCAGCCAATAAACCAACCGGTGCGGGCAGGTGATGCTTTTGAAAAAGTGGAAGTGAAAGGGCCATCATCCATAAATTTTCGAACCAAAGCTTTCTCCTTTTTGAATAGAAATTGATTGTCAATCATTACACTCCAAATTTTATCTTCATAATGCAGACACCATTGATATTGCGATGCACTATATTTTAAAAGTAAACTGTCGGCAATACTTGGCTGCATTGCCTGGGCAAAATAAAGTAGTTTGCCTTGATAAATCATGTTGTCCAATAAACTTTCACCCTTTTCTTGCTCAGGCATCAAGCCGCTTGCAATTTCTGTCATGCAGTCGGGGATAATGCGTGCAGGGACATACCATTTCGCTTGATATTTTGGTGAGCCGCTGCGGATATAAATACTTTGACTTTCTTCCAAATAATTATCCAAGCCTATAATGATATTAGCTCCTGCAAATTTCACAGGATAGTTTACATCTAAACCTGATACATAGCTGTAGTATTGATAGTTATCGGCTAATGGAAAGTAATGATGATAATGCTGCATCGCTAGAGCTAAATCATCTTCAAGAAGATCTAAACTAGGATATTGATCCATTGTCATACGGTATAATTCGATCATATAAGGATCGCTAAAAAATGACTTTAGGTTTATAAGAGCTGCTGTATCAGTAATATCACCTTGTAAGAATACAGGAAAATCCTTTTGCATTTGTGGCATCTTGGCAATAAACGAATCGACAGGAATAGGAAACATCGCCTGCTCATAGCGTTTTATCTTTACCTCGGGCAAAGGGGTTTTGCTCACATCAATATTCAAGTCTTTGCTTGGATTATCACAAGATGCAAGTAAAATGATAAACGCAAATAGTAGGCTTAATAAGTTTCTTGACATTGTTTTTTGCTTAGAATTATTTAATAAAGTCTTTTGCTTTTTCAAGTACACGCTCGATTCCACTAACATCCTTACCGCCTGCAGTAGCAAAGTTAGGCTGTCCGCCGCCGCCGCCTTTTATCTCTTTGGCCAATTCGCGAACAATAGCTCCTGCATTCATGCCCCGAGTTTCCACAAGGTTTTTCGAAACCGTAACAGCAATTAAAGGCTTATCGTTAATCACTGTGGCAAAAACCAAGAATACATCATCCATTGATTGTGTAATGATTTGGGAGAGTTTACGTACGTTTTCAAGTTCAAAATCTACTTGCTCGGCAACAAAATTCACCCCATTGATGTTTTCCATCCGTTTAATTGTAGCGTCTTTACTTGAAAGAACAATCAAGTCGCCAAGAATATCCAATTTTTTTGTTAAATCTTTATTATTATCAATTAAAGACTGTACTCCTTTCACCACATCTTTAGGGTTTTTAAGAACTTCTTTCACCTCTTTAAGAATTTTCTTTTGTTCCCAAATTTGCTTTTCAGCTTCATCAGCGGTAATAGCTTCGATGCGTCGTACACCCGAAGCAATGGAGCTTTCTTGTGTGATGGTAAAAAGGCCAATATTTCCAGTAGCCTTTACGTGGGTCCCACCGCATAGCTCAATGGAATCGCCGAATTGAACCACGCGTACCACATCGCCATACTTTTCTCCAAATAGTGCCATTGCCCCCAATTCTTCCGCTTCCTTCATGGTGATATCTGAATGAAGATTTAAGGCGTTATTTTTTCGAATCTCAGCATTTACTTTTTCTTCCACTTGAAGAATCTCTTCATCGCTAAGTTTTTGAAAATGTGAGAAATCGAAACGCAAATGTGAAGGCATTACCAAAGATCCCTTTTGCTCTACATGTGTCCCAAGCACATCGCGTAAGGCTTTGTGCATTAGGTGGGTGGCGGTATGATTATTTGCTATTGCTTGTCTTCTTTTTGCATCAACCACAGCGGTAAATTCGGCATTGATATTTTTTGGTAATTGCTTACAGAAATGAACAATTAAGCTATTTTCTTTCTTGGTATCTAGAATACTTATTTTTTCTTCACCATCGGTAATATAACCTGTATCACCCACTTGTCCACCACTTTCGGCGTAAAAAGGACTTAGGTTGAAAACCAATTGGAATTGGTCTTTTCCTTTAATTATTTGCTTACGATATCGTGTGATTTTCACATTTGTTTGCAAATGGGTATAACCGATAAAATCTTCACGATCATCTTCGATAAGCGTTACCCAATCTGATGATTCTTGCGCAGCGTCAGAACGAGAACGTGCTTTTTGCTTAGCCATTTCTTCGTCAAACTCACGCTTGCTAACACTCATATCATTCTCACGTAAAATAAGCTCTGTAAGGTCAAACGGAAAGCCAAAAGTATCGTATAATTCAAAAGCTTCTTTTCCATTTACCGTTTTATAGCCTTCTTTTTTAAGCTTAGTGATAATCCGGTTAAGCAGGTTCAATCCTGTTGCAAGGGTTCTCAAAAACGATTCTTCTTCTTGTTTTATCACATTGGTAATAAGCTCTTGCTGTTTTACCAACTCCGGATAAGTTTTTCCCAATTGATCCACCATAATTGGAACCAATTTATACATAAATGCTTGTTCGAAGCCTAAGAAAGTATATCCATAACGAACAGCACGACGTAGGATACGACGAATTACATAGCCCGCTTTATTATTTGATGGTAGTTGCCCATCAGCAATGGAAAACACAATGGCACGAATATGATCGGAAATTACCCGCATGGCAATATCTTGCTCTTCATTCTCTTCGTAGCTGCGATTGGCAAGCTTAGCTATTTTTTGAATCATGGGTTGAAATACATCCGTTTCGTAGTTCGATTGTTTTCCTTGTATTACCATGCACAAACGCTCAAATCCCATTCCAGTATCGATATGTTTATTGGGTAGAGATTCTAGACTACCATTGGCTTTACGATTGTATTCAATAAATACTAAATTCCAAATTTCAATCACCTGTGGGTGGTCCATATTTACCAATTCAATACCAGGTTTTTTAGCTCTTTCTTCGTCTGAGCGTATGTCGATATGAATTTCGGAACAAGGGCCACAAGGACCCTGATCACCCATTTCCCAGAAATTATCTTTTTTATTTCCCATCAGAATTTGAGACTCAGGTACAAACTGTTTCCAGTAGTTATGTGCTTCTTGGTCAAATTCTAAACCGTCTTTTTTATCACCTTCAAAAACAGAAAAGTATAATCTGTTTTTGTCAATACCATATACATCTACTAATAATTCCCAAGCATATTCAATGGCTTCTTTTTTGAAATAATCGCCAAACGACCAATTTCCTAACATTTCAAACATAGTATGGTGGTAGGTGTCATGCCCTACTTCTTCCAAATCGTTATGTTTTCCTGAAACACGAAGACACTTCTGGGTGTCGGAAATGCGAGCTGCACGGGCCGGTTTATGCCCTAAAAAAACTTCTTTGAACTGATTCATCCCCGCATTTGTAAACATTAAAGTAGGGTCTCCTTTAACAACCATGGGTGCCGAAGGGACTATTATGTGTTCTTTGCTGTGGAAAAAATCTAAAAACTGCTTTCTTATTTCGTTTGAATTCATATGCTTATATATAAAAAGGTGTATGCTCTATAATGATTTTTATTTTTGCCCGTTTACTAATGTGCCTTCTAAAAAAGGCTTTAAATTTTCTTAACATATATAATAAGGCAATAAAAGTGCAAAGTTAATTTATTTCATTAATTTTGCAGCCGCTAAAAACAAATATATTTAAACAATGCCAAAACATAAGTATAAAATAAATCCAAACTCATTAGAGTATGAGCGCGTCAAGTTAGGGAAGCGTGATATTTTAAAGCGTATGGTTTCCTATATGCTTGGTTCAGCAGTATTTGCTGCCTTAGTACTTTTTGTAGCTTACTCCATTTTCAATTCGCCAAAAGAGTTGATGCAGGACCGTGAGCTTAAGCAATACGCGATGCAGTATGAAATCATGAACGAACGTTTGGATCGTCTTACCAAAGTATTGGAAGATATTGAAGATCGAGATGATAATATTTATCGTACTATTTTTGAAGCAGAACCTATTCCTAATGAGCGTCGTAAGGCCGGTATAGGTGGTGCAGATCGTTATGCTACTTTCAAAGGATATGAAAATTCGAGTACGATAATCAATACTGCAAAAAAGCTTGATCAATTAAGCCGTGAGCTATATATTCAGTCAACCTCGTTTGATGAGGTGTATAAAATGGCCAAGAATAAAGCAAAAATGCTTGCGTCAATTCCAGCTATTCAGCCAGTATCAAATAAAGAACTAAAGCGTATTGCTTCAGGATTTGGATATCGAATTCACCCTATATATAAGACATTACGCATGCACGAAGGCATTGATTTTACGGCTCCAACGGGCACGCCAATTTATGCTACAGGTGATGGTCAAGTAGAGCGTTTGAAGAGCAGAATGAGTGGATATGGTAAAGTGATTATTATCGATCATGGCTTTGGTTATGAGAGTTTATATGCTCATATGAGCAAAATGATTGTTAAGCCTGGTGAAAAAGTAAAACGTGGTCAAGTGATTGGATATGTTGGAAATACAGGCCGTTCTACAGGTCCTCATTTGCATTATGAGGTGCGTAAAAACGGTAAGCCTGTAAACCCAGTCCATTTCTTTTTCCAGGATTTAACACCTGAAGAATATGAGAAAGTGATTGAGATTTCATCACGGCCCACGCAAAGTATGTCGTAATGAGTTTTTTATAAAATATTTTGAACCTCAAAGCAATATTGTGTTTTGAGGTTCGTTTTTTTTTGACAAATGATATTATAGTAATGTTGGAGGATAAACAAGTAATAAATAGTCGTTTCAAAACGAAAGCACCGAATTCAAGTTTGAAGGCGATGTTTGAGCGTACGCTATCTGTGTTTGCAGTCTTGTCGAGTTTTGCAGCCATTATTTTGTTTGTTACCTACGCTTATCTAGGCTCTCCTAAAGAGTGGTTGCAAAAAAGAGAAATTGAACAGTATTCCCAAAAGATTGCGCGTTTAGATCTTAAGATGAGTGAGATGAGTAAGCGTTTGGACGAGATTGTTGAGCGTGATGATAATTTGTACCGGGCTGCTTGCGATTTGCAGCTTGTTTCGCCTGAGAAACGTAAAGTAGGTTTGGGAGGTGGCAACCGCTATATTAATTTGGAAACCTATCAGAATTCTAAGCAAATTATTAGCAGTTTTCAGAAACTTGACCAATTAGGTAGAGCGTTATATATTCAATCAAAATCGTTTAATGAAGTATCGCAAAAAGCTAATATACAAGCTTTAAGAATGGCTTCTATTCCTGCGATTCAACCTATTTCTATTCGCGACTTACGCTATATTTCTTCTAAATATGGTTTTCGCGATCATCCAAAATTACATCGTTGGATTAAACATACAGGAATTGATTTTGCTGCTAAGCAAGGGACTCCAATTTATGCCACAGGCGATGGTGTTGTAGAAAAATTGAAGATATCAATGCGAAACTACGGAATAGTGGTTGTGTTAAATCATGGCTTTGGTTTTGAGTCGCTTTATGCTCATATGAGCAAAAAATTGGTGCAGCCAGGCGATACGATTAAGCGAGGACAATTGATTGGTTATGTCGGTCATACGGGTAGAGTTACAGGCGATCATCTTCATTATGAGGTTCATGTAGATGGACGATCCGTAAACCCAAATAAATTTTACCTTAATGATTTAAGCATGGAAGAATATGATGATATGATTTTTCTTGCTTCACTCAAAAAGTAGTAATTCAGTTATATAGGGACTCGAAATCCCCATCCCAACTCAGCTTACTAAACAAGATACTTCCCAAATATTTATGAATCGCTTTGCATAATGAAAATTAGTTGTTGCGTAATGCTATTTCATGATCTTTATTTCGTGAAAGAAAGGAATTAATAGCGTACCCCTTTAAGATTTCTTAGTACTTTTACACCCTAACTAGCACTCATTATTATGTTGAGCTTAATATTTTAAGATTATGAAGAAACTGTTTTTAGTATTGTTAATATTAAGCTTTGTTTCAGTAACATTTGCGCAAAATCATCGCACTTGTGGAACAATGTCGAGTTTAAAATCTCAACAAGATCAAGACCCTCTTTTGAAGAGTAAAATGACACAAATTGAGTTGGAGGCGGCGAAATGGATTAAAAAGCATGGCAAAGATCAGCAGAAAGGAATTATTACTATTCCTGTTGTAGTGCATGTTATATATAAGTTTAATGTCCAAAATATTTCTGTTGCTCAAATTAAATCGCAGATAGAGATTCTCAATCAAGACTATCATAAAATGAATGCGGACACGATTAATACACCAAATCTTTTTAAAGGATTGGCTGCAGATATTGAGATTGAGTTTTGCTTTGCTCGTCAACGACCCGATGGCGGTTGGACTAATGGAATTACGCGTACAAAAACAACAAAAACGGTTTTTGATTTATACCAAAATGATGCGAAATACACCGCTCAAGGTGGGTATGATGCATGGGATCGGGATAAGTACTTTAATATTTGGGTAGTGCCAAGCATTAAGGCGGGTGCCTCATCTGGAATTTTAGGTTATGCGCAATTGCCTGGCGGTTCAGCAGCTACGGATGGTGTGGTTGTCGGTTATCTGTATTTTGGAAATATTGGCACAGCACAATCCCCCTATGATAAAGGTCGTACTTTGACGCATGAGACAGGTCATTGGTTGAATTTATACCATATTTGGGGCGATGATGGTAATGCTTGTTCGGGCTCTGACCAAGTTCAAGATACCCCAAATCAGGCTAGTGAAAATTATGGTTGTCCTACGTTTCCAAGCTCGTCGTGTAGTAATACTAGCGATATGTTTATGAATTATATGGATTATACCAACGATGCTTGTATGAATATGTTTACCCTTGGGCAAAAACAACGTATGCTTGCTGTAATGAATACGAATCGTGTGGCGCTTAAAACATCAACAATGTGCCAAACGGTATCCATCGATAATGTAGATTTACAAGAACGAATTAAAGTATATCCAAATCCTTCAAAGGGTATTTTTACCATCGATTTTACCGATGTAATTATGGATAATAATATTACAATCAGTGTTTATAATGTTATGGGTCAGTTAGTTTATATTGAAGAATGTGCTGCTGTTCAGTCTCAAAAACAGATTGAAATACCAAATTTGACTAATGGAATTTATATGCTACATATTAATTCGGCACAAACAACGATTATTAAGAAAATAGAAATACATAGATAATGCTAATCGAAAAAATGATTGACGATGTGGAAGTGAGCGCAATTGCGACCAAAGTAATAAATGGTCAGCGCATCTCACTGGAAGAAGGGGTGATTTTATATGATAAAGCTGATATGGCTCTTTTGGGTTATTTGGCAAATAAAATACGTGAAGAAAAAAATGGGGATCGTACCTATTTCAATAAAAACCTCCATATAGAACCAACAAACCGCTGTATTTACAGCTGTAAATTCTGTTCCTATTATCAGAAAAAAGGAGAAGAAGGCTGGGAGTATTCTCGCGAACAAATGTTGGACAAAATAGCCAATATGGGCGATGATATCACCGAAGTGCATATCGTAGGAGGTGTTCACCCTCAATGGGATTTACATTATTATGGAAAATTTTTCCAAGATATTAAGAAGCTGCGTCCCGATGTGCATATAAAGGCTTTTACGGCAGTAGAAATTAGCTTTATTGCCAAAAAATCGAAGATGACAGTGCCCGAAGGTTTGGCTGCTTTGAAAGAATACGGCCTAGATTCGATACCTGGAGGTGGTGCCGAGATTTTTGATGAAGAAATTCGCCAAAAAGTTTGTCCTCATAAAGACACAGGCGAAGAATGGTTGTTTTTGCATGAGGAGGCGCATAAATTGGGAATTCCAACTAATGCGACCATTCTTTATGGTCATATTGAAAATACCTACCATAAAATCGAGCACTTAAACCGTTTGCGTGAGCTTCAAGACCGTACAGGAGGATTCAATGTTTTTATTCCTTTGAAATATAAAAAAGAGAATAATGAGATGGGCTATTTGGGTGAGGTGTCTATAATTGAGGATATTAAGCTCTATGCTATTTCACGAATTTATTTAGATAATTTTGGTCATATCAAGGCGTATTGGCCTATGATTGGTAAAGATATTTCACAATTATTGCTTTCGTTTGGTGTGGATGATTTTGATGGAACCATCAACGATTCTACCAAAATTTATTCCTTGGCAGGAGCCGAAGACCAAGCGCCAAGCATGACCACTGACGATATGATAAAAATGATTAAGGATGCAGGCCGAGTGCCCGTAGAGCGTGATTCGATTTACGGAATAATTAAGGAGTATTAGACGTTTTGACTACCACTTTGTGGTTCTTTGTGTAATGCATTCCGTTTTTAGCATCATATAATATCATTAGCAAAGGGTTTTAACCCTTTGTACATATGAAATAATACCCCATAGGGGTTAAATATTTGTAATCGTGGGTGTAAATCCAAGGTAAACAATAAAAATCATGACTTTGCGGTTCATATTGAATTTTCAAAGTTTAG
>Ga0256844_10000938_pt1 | contig 11059 bp, 9 predicted proteins | sample MusselsmetaG_FD_189100 | JGI IMG/M metagenome (GOLD analysis project Ga0256844, IMG submission 189100) | Mussel associated microbial communities from hydrothermal vent at the East Pacific Rise, Pacific Ocean - Mussels | ecosystem: Host-associated > Mollusca > Shell > Unclassified ... | reverse complement strand
TTTCATAAATGTCATAAAAAGTATTTTTAAATCAAGTAATAAAGATTGATTTTCAACATACCATACATCGAGTTCAAACTTCTCTTCCCAACTAATTGTATTCCGTCCATTCACTTGTGCCCATCCAGTGATGCCTGGTCTGACATTATGTCTTTTATTTTGTTCTGGTGTATATAGTGGTAAATATTCTAATAATAAAGGTCTAGGCCCCACAAAACTCATATTCCCATTTAAAACATTAAAAAGTTGAGGAATCTCATCTAGACTAGCACTTCTAATAAACTTACCTACACCATATAATCGCTCTTCATCTGGAAGTAGATTACCTTGTGAATCTTTTTTATTAGTCATAGTTCTAAATTTATAAATTGTAAACGCTTTTTTATTTAAACCAGGTCTATTTTGTTTAAAGAAAATAGGTTTTCCCATAGTTAAATATATAAATACACTAATGAAAAAAAACAGAGGTAAAAATAGTATAAGTAGTAGTAAAGATAAGATAATATCAAAGAGTCGTTTGGTCATAATGAATCCTCATTGCACTTTTAGTCGCAACTCGGCTATCTCCATTAAATTAATTTAAAAGAAGACCCGTAGTTTTCTGCCCCACTTTCTTAAGTAGTTTAGCTTTATGTGTATATTAATAAGTTTATCTTTCTAAAGCTTATGAGTTACTTAGTCATTACTTATAGTGAAAGTATTCTATTTTAGTGTAACTTTAAGTTGAGTTTGGAAAATTATTTTAGTCATTGTATGAAATGTCTTTTTGGTTTTTCTAATAGATCACCATTATCGAAATAAATCTTACAACCTCTTGGAAAAATAATATCAGTACTGTTTACAACTGGTTTTTGATTAATATAGTGAGATTTTTCAGGATGATCAAATTCTAAGAGATCCCCAAACATTTTAACGATTTGTCCTTTATCATCAGGGGATATTTTTGTGTAAGTACTTAGCATATTTTGATCATTGACAATTGTATTATTTTCACTTATAAAAACACTATAATAACCATGACTATTATCAAGAAAAAATCTACTATTTTTTGTATAAACCATACTATCTCTAATTGCTAAACTGGCTCTTTTTTCTAAGCGTAAAAACGTATCTATTTTTTGTGAAGTTTCAAAATAACAATTATTAAATGTTACTTTACTTCCTGGGAAAATGACATTTTGTTTATCGTAATGTTCAAAACTACAGCCAATAAAACTGAAAGATCTCCCTGATCTATCCCAAATTTTACTAGTCTCTTGAAAAATTGCGCCAAAAAACTTTTGATTATAAGGTACTTGTTTATATGCAAGTGCAAGATCTGTAAATTTTATTTCTAGGTTAGTTGTTCTTGTATAGTAACTGTCTTTCCAAAAGTAAAGTCCTACTTTATGATATTTTAGTTGTAAATTAATAGCATTGAGACTGCCTTCAATTTTTAATCCAATTGTCCCATTGTTATTTTGTAAATGGTTATATTTCCAATTTTTACTACAACCATTACCCCAAATAGAGATATTCATAAACGAAGGATGTTTGCCTGCATCTATAAAGGTTGCATTTTTTTTATTTCCTCTATATTGCAATCTCGAATTAGATGAAAATGAGCTATTTTGCTGTAGCGCATATCCTTCCCCTTTAAATGTAACATAGTGTTTTCCTGCACAACTCAACTCTTTAGTGCTGTAAAATATACCGTTAGGTATATATATTGTCATACCATGGTCAATATTTTTAAAGAGGTTAACTAGCGCTTCTGTATGGTCTAGATACAATTCTTTATTTGGTTCCCCACTTTGTCCAAAGGGGCTATTTAAGAACCATTCGAGTCTTAGTGTTTTTGGATTTTTCAGATATTCTTGACGTGTCCATCCATGATAAATTAATCCTGCTTTATATATCTTTTTGTTCTTTTTAATAAAAACAAATTTACCACCATTAATAATGTTTTTCACATCTATTATTTTTGAGGATGGCGTATCTAGATGATTTAATTTTTCTAAATTCTCTATGACCTTTTGATTGCTTTTTGCATGAATTGAGACACATAACAAACAGACTAAAAGTATTTTATACATTTTTTTCCTTTATGAGAGTGTTAACCAATTGAAATATTTTTTCATATTCATACTTCCTGTCAAATCTACCGTGTAAATTCAATAAGTTTTCTTTAAAATTCTCTACTATTTTAGGATTTTTATATAAAAATTCTATTTTTTCTGTTAAGTCTTTGGGATTAAAAGACTTATAATTTATCCCTACCTTATTTATATCAATTAAAGCCATAATCTCTTTATTCTCACTACTATTTAATACAGGCGTTTGTGTACAAATATAGTCACTTATCTTATTTGTAATACTTTGTAAAGCATATTTACTTATGGCATTTAAACCTAAGTCTGCCTGTTTAAGATACGAAACCATATCATCATATGGCATAGCATCTAAAAAATTTACTTTGGCATCTAGTTGATTATTTAATGCTTCAAGTTTATCACCATCTTTACCTTTACCAATAATAAAAAACTTTATATTTTCATATTTATCTTGTAATAGTTTGGCTGATTCTATTACAGTCCTTAAATCATAACTATGGCTTAATGTCCCTACGTAGACAATCCAAAATTCATTTTTATCTTTATGTATAGGGGGTATGTCTTGAATTTTTGTGACATCTGCACCTATATAAGCCACACTAGAGTATGTGGGGGTTGAGTTTAATAATCCTCTATCTAGATAGGTTTGTGATACAGCTACTAGGGCATTAGCCGAGTTATATGCCTTGTCCGCACGATATGAAATAAGTTTAATCAGAGGTTTAAAAAGAAAAAATGACTTACCTAAGGCAGGAGCAATAGATTCTGGCCAAATATCTTGTATATCAATGACAAATGGAATAGCATTTTTTTTCGCATATTCACCAAGTATAATATTTGAACAAATTAAAGGATACGCAGAATAAATCAAATCAAATTTTTCAGTATTTGAGAGAAGATATTTTTGTAAGTTTTTACAGAATACAGAATGGCTCTTAAATCGTTTAATACTTACATTATTATTATACCCAGGCTCGGACATTAAAATAATGTTATAGCCTTCTTGATATCCATCTGTGTCTTTAGAACGGAATTGTTTTGTAAAGTGCTCAAAATTACTTGTAACCAACGTAACATTGTATCCCTTCTCCGTAAATTTTTGGGCTAAATATCTAAATCTATTAAAATAGGGTTCACCTTTTAATGCTATAAATGGAGCTACTAATAATATATTAGATTTCATGTATATCCTTATTCTCTATTATCTTTTGATATATTTTTTTTATCTTTTTCCCATATTGCTCTGTCGTAAACATTTGTTGAGAAAAGTTATATGCATTTTGTTGAATAGCACCATCTCTTTTAAATTCTGATAATATTTTTTCAATTTTTAAAATACTTTCATCTCTCTTATTAATATCAATAAGATAACCAGTATTATTCTCTTTAACTATTTCTGATATGGCAGCAACATCACTTGAAATGACTAATACTTTTGAAAAAAAAGCTTCAACAATATTATTCCCCACTCCTGCACCTTCTCCTTTAGATAGATTAAGAGGGTTAATTAAAATATCAATGAGTTGATATACTGAATACATTTCAGTTACTGACCCCAAAAAAATAGTATGTTTGTCAATATTTAATTTTTTAGCTAAATCTTCAAGGGGCTTTTTTTGAGAGCCATCTCCACATATTAGAAATTTTAGATGTTTGTTATTTTTGTGTAGTTGCGCACACATTTCTAAAAATATATCTACACCTCTTTCTTTTTCTAGCCTTGAAACTGAACCTATGATAATTTCATCTTTTTTAAGATGATACTTTTCTTTACTGATTATAGGATTAGTTTGATTAAAAAAGGAGGTTGAAAAATTATTATAAATATAGTTTATTTTAGTATCTTCCATCCCATTATTGATAAGCTTATACATCTCTTGTTTACTGTTACCTAAAGCATAAACATGAAATAAATTAAATAAAAAACATACTTTTTTATATGTCTGTGCATGTAGCCCTCTTGAATGCCATAAAATTTTAGTTTTATTGTACCTTCCTGCTAAAAATACAGATATTATTCCTAAAAGTGTAGGAAATGCCATTTGTGCATGAATTAGGTCTATTTCTTGCTCTTTCAAAATTTTTGCTAATTTAAATACAGTTTTTCCTGTTCCTAAAAAATTTGATTTTATATGAATATCACCTTCTACATGAGATACTCCCATTTTCTTAATATTCTCGACATAAGGACCATTGTCTGAAAATAAAATTGTTGAAATTTTTTCCCTTTGTAGTGCATCACATAAATTGACTGTGGCCCTCTCTGTTCCCCCTGAGTTTTTCATACCAGTAATAATGAGTACTCTCATAGTTTTCCTTTATTTTTATTGCTCATTACCATATAAAATATAAATAGTGGTATCCACATGAGTGATAGTCTTATTGAACTTGATGGAACAAAACTTAATATAAGAAAAGAAAGAATTGAAATTACTAATGGATCTAATATTTTATTTGATTTTGCAAAATATTTAAGTAGTAATATGCTGAATATCATTATAAAAAGTATACCCCCCATAATGCCAAATGCTAAGAAGTTTTCAATAATAAGAGAGTGTGGATTTGTACTCGCAAGATCGGTAGAATGAAAAAAATCACTAAAATTTCTTGTTCCATATCCTAGAAGATTTAAATCTTCTAAGTGATTTACAAAATATTCGTAAATTTCACTTCTATATGAAATCGATTTATCATCGCTTAATCCGTATAAACCTAGCCATAAGCGTTCTGCATTTTCCGATATTAATCCTAAATCTTCTTGATAAAGATTTAAAAGAATAGATTCAAAGTTAGGTATTATAAAGATCATAAATAATAATGTAAATAGTATAAAATAGATATTATTAAATAAAGAAAGGGACACTACAATAAAGAAGATTAATAAGGTTACTCTAGACATAGTGATGAATAAAAGGAAGGTTTCAATAGAAAAAATTACCCTATTTTTTATTTTTGTACCAAAATCTTTTGATAAATAAAAAACGATTAAAAATATCATGAGAGATGATGCAGCTAAGTTATTAGGATTGTTGAAAAAAGAAGCTATATGCTGTGCCTTAGTAGAATCTTCTGTATCTATGGTAAACCGATACCCCGTAAACATTTCAAAAAGAACAGAAGCAAATATAAAAACTAAAATATAGTAAAAAAGGTTGTAGATAAATTTTAAGTTTTTTACATAATTTTTGTTGGATGCCAATAATAAAAAACTAAAAAGCATCATATTATAAATGGAAATTAAATAATAAATATCTAGCGTACTTGTTTGATTTTTAGAGACCTGAAAGTGCAAGATGACGACAATAAGATAAAAAGATACAGAAAAAAAGAGAGCTATATGCTCATATATAAATTTTATGTTATAACTAAATATGGTTAAAATAATCGCAGTAGGGAGTATAAGAAGTAAATCTAATCGTATCAATGACATATATAGATACACACCACTCCCTAGTGTGATTCCTAATATATATAGGATGAATAAATTTTTAATAAATAAATTTTTATTAAATGATATCATAGTTGTACTATCTCTCTATAGATATTTATTAATTGTGAAACCACAGCTTTTTCAGAAAATTTTTCTTCTACATATTTTTGTAAATATGTACTGTCATAACTATTTAAATTATTATAAGTATTTTTCATAGCACTTACTAAGGCATCTTCATCTATTTCTGAGAGTGTACCTATATTTTTATTCGTTATAATACTTTCAGGACCACCAGATTTTGTAGAGATAAGTGGTAATCCACAACTTAATGCTTCTATGAGTACAACACCAAAGGTTTCATAGAAACTAGATAAAACAAAGATATCTGAAGTGTGTAATAACTCTTTAATCTCTTCTCTAGAAGCTTTCCCATAGAGTGTAACATTTTGCTCTAAGTTTAAATTGCGTATTAATTTTGTAAGGTTCTGATGCTCTCCACCTTCTCCAACTATAATTAGTTCAACATCTTTTTCTTTTTCAAATGCTAATTTAAAAGCTTTTATAAGCATTACTTGATTTTTTTTAGGTTCTAACTGCCCAATAGTAATAAAGCGTATGTTACTTCGATTTGATTTATTTTGTACTTGTTTAAAGAAATCTACATTGACAATATTGGGTAGATAATCAAAATTAACCTTTGTTTTTTCTTTAAGTAAGATTTTGAATTCTTTACTTACAGCTAAGGTTTTATCTGCATTTTTGTATACAGTAGAAGCATATTGAATCTCAGAATGACTTAGAAGATCTCTTGCAAAAGTAGTACTATGTTCCGTAACTACATAGGGAATGTTGTACTCTTTTTTTATCCAGATAGCTAAATGACCATAAAAAAAAGAGTGTAAATGGACAATATCAGGAATTCCATTTTTTGAAATATATGCTTTAAATAGTTTTTTGAAATGATATTCTCTTCGGATTTTACATACAGCTAGTTTTCTATATATCTTAGGAAAGATAAAATAATCTTTTTGATAGGTGATTACATCATTTTGTGTATGTTCATTATTTTCAAAACGTAGTTTTTTATTCTTTAATATCTCTTGGATAGTTACTTGTGTAAGTGCGATTACTCCTACTTTTGTTTTATCTTTTGCTAAAGCTTCAGCTTGTTCTTTAAAAAAGATACCATTAAGATTATTATATGAGTTTGGATACCAAGAAGGTATGATTAAAATATGCATAATTTATTCTTTTTCTTTTAAAGATAGTTTATCATATTTTTTTGCATATATTAATACTATTAGAATAAATAAAATGAGTAAAAAAGTCATACTAACATTGATGATACTTAAAATTTGTAAGATTTCAATATCTTGAAAAAAGTATAAAATAGATAAAGGGACAATCATATAAACAGTAGAAAAATAGAGCATTATTTCTTGACGATTTAATATAATAAAAATAGAAGAGATAGGAGAGGTTAAAAAATTTATAAAAAGCCAAGGAGTTAAGATGGATGCAATCTTTCCAGCAACAGTCCAATTTGCACCAAATATAAAACTAAAAATATCTTCTGAGAAAAAGTAGATAATGGTAAAAGGGATAATCGCAATGAAGAACAGTTTGTAAAGTATTTTATAAATAGTCTGAGTTAATTCCCCTGGTGGAGTTTCAGTAAGTTTTTGAAAAAATACTTGTGAGATAGAACCACCCAATATTGCAAATGGTGCTTGTATCATTCTCCATGCTAATGAAAATTGACCAAGTACAGCGCTGGAGTAGAAATTTCCAATTAATATATTGATACCTGATAGTCTTATATTATCGACAAAGGCATTGGGTAGATTGAGTAAAGGCATTTTTTTGTATTCTTTTGCAAGAGAAAAAATTTTGGTTTTATTTGTAGTTCTTATACCTAAAAGGATATATAAAATATTGTCTTGCAGAAGATATACTGCCATGGCAACTTGACTCAAAATAAGTCCAAGAATTAATCCTGAAGCACCAAATCCACCTACCCCTACAGCAATCGTTACAGTAGCATAAATGAGACTTTGAATAATTTTAGCGTGTGCTATCTTTTTGAATTTTTTATTTTTGATACACCAATAATTAAGGCTTTGAAAAATACCTATACTTAAAATAGAAATAGGTATCCACCAAAGCCAATATGTGATTTCTCTATTGTGGAGTATACTCGAAATATTTTCGTTAAAAAAATATACCAATACAAATGTAAAAAAACTAACAAAAATAGTCACATAGATAGACAATATAATTAAATGAATAGCATTTATTTTTATTTTTGGTAATACAATTGCAAGTTCATAGCGGCCAGTAGAAAATACTGTAACAATTGAAAAAAGACTCATATATATCGCTAATAAACCAAAATGTTCAGGGGTATAAAGTCTTGTTAAGATAGGACTGATTAGAAGAGGAATAGCTTGTGCTATGGTTGTTCCTGTCATTAAAGTTAATACATTTTTTATAAAAGGTGATTTAATGTCTATTTTATGCAATGTGAGGCTTCCTTTTTAATCTCTTTGTAGGTATAGCTTTCAATATTATTTTATATTGATTTATGAACTAATATGCTGGGCAATATAAGCAATTTCATCATTTTCTACATAGGGGTTCATTGGAAGACTCATGATTTCATTACTAACTAATTCACAAATAGGAAAATCTCCTTTTCCTTGACCTAGGTATGCAAAACATTCTTGTAAATGCAGAGGTAGTGGGTAGTGAACTGCAGTAGGTATGCCTTGTGCTTTTAGTTTAGTTTGAACTTCATCTCTGTTTTGGACTCTTATTGAGTATTGAGCCCATGCTGAAGTAGCTTTTTTATTTATAAAAGGCAAGATAATATTTTTTTCTTTTAATACTTTTGTATATTTTTTAGCAACTTCTTGACGTAGAGCTAAATCTTTTGCATAATGCTTTAATTTGACATTAACAACAGCACATTGGATAGTATCCATACGTCCACCCATACCTACATATTGATGATGGTAACGTTTTGATTGTCCATGTACCCTAAGAGATTTTATTTTTTGAGCCAAAGTGTCATTATTTGTAAAGACAGCTCCACCATCTCCAAAACACCCAAGAGGTTTAGCAGGGAAGAATGATGTTGTAGATATATCACCTAAATTAGAATCTGTTTTCCCATTGAAAGTTGAACCAAAACTTTGAGCACCATCAACAATAACTTTTAATCCATGCTTATCTGCAATAGCTTGTATACCTTCTATATCAGCTGGCTGTCCGTATAGGCTTACAGGCATAATAGCTTTTGTTTTAGAAGTTATCTTATCTTCTATTTTAGTAGGGTCAAGATTATATGTTTTTTCATCAATATCTACAAAAACTGGCTTAGCCTTTAAGAAAGCTATGGTCTCTGCTGTAGCAATAAATGTAAATGGCGTGGTAATAATCTCATCATCTGGCTGTATATCGAGTGCCATCATAGCTAAAAGAAGTGCATCTGTACCACTTGAACAGCTAATAGCATGTTTTGTTCCTGTAAAAGTTTGTAAATTCTCTTCTAATTCTCTTACTTCATCACCCATGATATAGTTAGATTTATCTAAAACGGCATGAAGTGCTTCATCTATTTCTGTTTTATAAAGTTGGTATTGGTATTGTAATTTTGCGAAATCTATTTGCATTATTTTTTACTCACTGTCAAATTATTTTCTGTGTGTTCATAACTGGCAAACTCATCATCTGCTTGGTTGTTTTGGAATGTTAGTGTATTTCCTGAAATCCCAACCCAACCGATTTGCTTTGCCGGTACACCCACCATAAGAGCAAAAGGTTTTACATCTTTATTGACTACTGCACCAGAACCTATGAGTGCATATTCTCCAATGGTAATACCACACACTACCGTGACATTTGCACCAATGGAACAGCCTTTTTTGAGTAATGTCTTTTTAAATTCATCTTTACGTTGGATAAAAGCTCTTGGGTTAATAACATTGGTAAAGACCATAGATGGTCCTAAAAATACATCATCTTCAATCTCTATACCTTCATAGATAGAAATGTTATTTTGTACTTTGACTCCATTTCCAATAGTGACTTTTGGACCTACAACACAATTTTGTCCAAATGAACAGTTCTCACCTATATAAGAATGTGATAATATATGAGAAAAGTGCCATATCTTGGTATCCTTGCCAATAGTTACATCTTTATCTATATAAGAAGAATCATGAGCAAAATATAAAGCCATTATCCAAATACCTTTTTACAGAATGGATGATAGTTTCCTTTAAGACCAATAGCATCTAGCTTTCTAATGGTTGAAACAGTCCGAATAGAACCATAAGCTTCATCTAATCCAAACCCATTACCTTTTAGAATCTCTTCATAGCTTCTTGTATGTAAGTCCGTAAACCCACCTGAGAATTCTATTTCATCGCCATCTACCGTAATACTTCTATATGTTCTTATCCCAGCATCTTTTATTTCTTGAGGAATGTAGTCATAGTTTACAGAGAGAAACCATCTTACATTAGCATTTTTAAGTTTAAATGAACCGGCATTTGCATCAGGTGTTTTGACATGTACAATATTCTCTTCAACATCACCAAATATCCAGCAAAGCATATCATAAAAATGAACACCAATATTCGAGGCAATCCCGCCAGATTTATCTTCTTTCCCTTTCCAAGATTCAAAGTACCATTTTCCCCGACTTGTAAGATAAGTTAAATCAATATCATAAATTTTGTTTGGATTTTTGGATAACTCTTTTGTTACTTTTTCTTTTAAATCTATGATAGACTGATGTAAGCGTAGTTGTAATATATTATATACTTTTTTACCTGTCTCTTTTTCTATAATTTTAAGTGCATCAATATCAGCAGGGTTTAGTACCAAGGGTTTTTCACAAATTGCATTTGCTCCACTTTGTAAAGCGAGTCTTATATGACTTTTATGCAAATAATTTGGACTAGCTATACTGATATAATCTATTTTATCATTATTATCTTTATTCCATGAAGTCAAAAAATCTTCAAATCTTTCAAGTTCTGTGAAAAAGTCTGCTTGTGGAAAGTTACTATCCATAATACCTATCCCATCATAAGGATCATAAGAGACCAAAAGATTATTATGGGTTTCTTTAATAGCTTTCATATGACGTGGCGCTATGTATCCTGAAGCGCCAATAAGTGCAAAATTCTTCATAATTATAATCTCCAACTTGGTTTTGGTACGATACCTTTAATATCAATAATAACAGGGGGTTCGGTAGATAAACTTATATAGTCATCTTGTGTAAGTGCTATGAATTGTTTATGTGCAACAGCAACAACAATTGCATCATATTTTTTATTAGATTCTATTGGATTTGTAATAATCCCATGAGAATAATGATGCTTTTCTTCTTCCGGATCTACCCATGGATCATATACATCTACATTACATCCATATATTTTGAGTTCTTCTATTACATCTACTACTTTTGTATTTCTCATATCTGGACAATCTTCTTTAAATGTTACGCCAAGAATTAAAA
>Ga0256844_10000937_pt1 | contig 11059 bp, 16 predicted proteins | sample MusselsmetaG_FD_189100 | JGI IMG/M metagenome (GOLD analysis project Ga0256844, IMG submission 189100) | Mussel associated microbial communities from hydrothermal vent at the East Pacific Rise, Pacific Ocean - Mussels | ecosystem: Host-associated > Mollusca > Shell > Unclassified ... | reverse complement strand
GAATTTCTTAAACGGGAACATAGTGAGATGTTCAACTAATGTTTTGGTACCATGCAGCTACAAAACACTCCTATGATTCTGTACGAACCAACCCCAACCAACTGGCATGGGAAGATCAACCAAGTACCGATATTATGTAGCAAACTCACCAAGAATATCGCTTAAAGCTCGTTATATAGGGGTTTAAGAGCTAAATACTTCTTCAAAATTTTCTAATATTTTCTTATAAACTTGATTATAATCTTTGCCAATTGCTGAGATATTTTCTTTTGGTAATTCGGGAAATGTATCTATATGACAAATAATTGTGATGTCTTTAGTTTTTTTACATGACGACATCATTAAACTAAAATAATCTTCTTTATATTTATCTTCTTCTATTACATATTCTTCCAGTAAGCTTTTAAGTTTCTTTTCAAATTTTTCTATTTTCATTTTTCTACTCCATATAATCATATTTTGATGATTATATGATGATCTGAAATTTTAATCTTCTACTTTTTCAATTCTTATATTTTTTTATTTTTACTATCTATTACAAGACTAATCTATTTTTTTAAGTTTAGTTTATTTTTTAGCAATCGTGCTAATTAATCTTCTAAAGACGTTTTTAAGTTTTATACTTAATTACTGAAATTTTCTTATAAAAGGTGACAATGAACCCCTCTATTATTGAGGAGTAAATTCTAAGATTCATAATCTTAGTTTTTAGAGCTAACCTTTTCGGTTTTTAGCTCATATCTTAAAGGATATATTATGACAAAGCTTGAGAAAGAATATGAAGAAATGATTCAACGAATGAATCAAAAAGAAGCTATTATTGAAGAGTTTATAAAAACATTATCAATTGAAGCTAAAATTCTTAAAACGATAATTGAAGTTTCGGATCAAGAATACTACAACCTAATGCATGATGAGAATGACAATTTTTCTTTTATAATTGGGAGAATTTTATGGAATGGAACTTTAAAAAATGAAGATAAAGTAAAAGAGTTCTATCCAGATGCTTATAAAGAAGCAAGAGCTAAAATTGAAAAATATACTGCCAATTGGTAGTATGTTTTTGACTAATATCCACTAGATTAAAAAACTAATCATCACACCAATCAACTTTTTCTACTGCTACACCTTCAAAAAAATCTTTAATATCACAATCCAAAATAGAAGCAATCATATATAAATGTTTTAAATTAAAATGTTGTTCTTTATAAAAGAGTTCTGCTTGAGAAACTAATGAAACAGATTTAAAGCCCATTTTATGAGTTAAATCTAGTTGAGATAAGCTTTTTTCTTCTCTCTTCTTTTTAACATTACTACCAATAATCTTATAAAATTCATGGATTGAAGTTTTAATGATTTTCTCCTCTTAAGCTAGGTACTAATAATAGTTTGATAACATCGCACTAGCAACCTGTAATTACGGGGTGTAATAAATTACAAGGAAAAATAATGAATAAATTGATTCATATGTCATTAACACTTGCAACAGCAACTCTTTTGGTAAATTGTGGAGGTGGTGAATCTGATAGTTCTACTGGTGGAACTAATAATAGTGGTAAAGGTAGTGATAAGGTAACAATTACCAAAATAAATGATAAGAAATTTGATATCGTTTGGGAAAAAGGGTTCTCAGGTTATAGTGAATTATCTTATGCTTGGGAGGGAGTACCTAACCTTACTGTGGTATCTAATAACTATAAAGGTACTCACACTTTACATTGTAATGAAGATGCAACTTTTTCAAGTGGTAGACAGTTTGTATGTGAAGGAACAGGTGTTGCATATGATGGTTCTACTATGGATATAAGAAAAAATCTAAGATTGCCCACTGATACACCAACCTATTTCCATAGATTGACAAGTACCGATAAAGATGATCATGGGGTTGATTATGTTGTTACTTACCATTCTAATGGTCTTGTGACAGTTGAGTAAGGGGGCTGATATGAAAAATATATTATTAATATTAACACTATTTGTTTTTACGGCTTGTAGCACTCAAACACCACAAATGAGAGCAGAACAATCACAAGATAAAGCGATGACTGCTGCATTTAGTAAAAACTTACCAAAGCATGAAGTACAAAATCAATATATCGCTAAACCTGATCAAATTATCTTAAATCATTATATTGATAAAGAAATAGGTACGGGGTTAAGTGTAGATGAACAAATTAATAAATACCTCTCTTATACAGATTCTTCAAGAGATCAAATTGCTAAACGATATATTAGAGTAGCAAAGAAGAGAGGAAATACAGTAAAAATGTATAATTCAAGAGTTAATGAGTTTCTATCAAGAAAAACTCCAATGACTGCTAAATTAACTTATAGAGGTGCTAAAAGATACAATGTAGATAATGCCTTTATAGAGTTTGATAAAAGTGGCAGAATCGTTTCTATGTTGCTTAGAAAGCATGTTTATCCTTATGTTGGACAAATGGTTTCAAATTATAGAGTATCTCATATACTATTTGGTAAATGGGGTAGATTTGTAGAGATGAAATTGGGTAACAATTTACTTCAAGATGGGTATATTGCTACGATGTAATCTTTTAATAGACCTCTTCTTGGGGTCAAAATTTAATAATGATATATACAGAATATATTGTTACTCTTTCTTCTCCCAAACTTTCAATCAAATAAGTTAAAATATACATTAGTGATTAAAAGGAAAAAGAATGACTAAAAAATTACACTTGCCAAACAGTAAAATAGTCTTAGATAATGGATATCTTACTCACTTAACTATTAAGTGGAAAGATATCACCAAGAATGAAAAAGCTATTATTACTGTGATGGGTATGGTATATGAGGGAGAGATAGCTATCCCTGTTACTTTGCAACTACTTGGACACAATGAAGAAGTACTAAAAGAAAAAACAGAAAGTGTCATACTAAAGGGTAATGGTTGTAGTGCCATACAGAGGTTTGATGTAAAAAGTGTCATGGGTAATCTCAAAGAAGAAGAGGTTTCCGAAATAACTGCAAAAATAGAGCTAAATGCTCAAACCTTACAGATACCTTTTCATAAAAATAGGCTTCGCATTGCTACCACTTGTAAGGAAAGATGGCATGAAGCAACAACACAAAATGCTGCTAAGAAACACCCTAATGAGAAAGATAGTTATTTTAACTGGGTGAGTAATGGGTATACACTCTCTAAAGTACAAACTCAAGATGGCGTCCAGAATAAATTTAACTATAGCAAAGATGATAGTCCCTACGTGGCAGACCCTGAAGTATTTAAGATGGAAGAAGCTATTGATATTGGAAAACAGATTAATGACAGTATGATAGGGGGTGGAGGTATGAATAAAGTATATGTTGATGCCTTAAAACAAAAAGGAAAACCTATGTCTTTTGAATGGCTAGATAAAAGAGAAGATGATGATATCAGAAGACATGCTTTTAACACTAGTTGGATAGACCAAAAAACGTCAAAAGCCATGCCCTTTGGTGCAGTATCTGCAAAAATAACCAAAGGGAAAATAACTGTCTGTGATGATGGAAAATATTTTATAGAAGGTGTTCTTGTGTATGAGAGTGATTTATTTAGTTGGAAGATGGATGCATCAGAAAAGATTAGTACAGGCATAGAAAAAGATATACATAATGCAGCAATTTGGGTAGGTGGTCAAAATATCAATTACGACAAGAATCATAAAAATAGGACTAGGTGGAATAATCCTTCGGAAGCATGGAAGAAAGGGCAAGACCCAATAAAAGATGAGACCTATGGTCAAATGCCTGTAAATTATGGAAAAGATTATCACTTCTACATATTTGGAATTAAGAAATGAAGTGGTTTAAATATATTATTATGGCATTTGTCATAGGATACACAATCATAGGTCTATACAACGATACCTTCATTAATTCAGAATATAGAAATCAAAAACTAATTGATATAATCAAACTTGGAGATACATTAATAAATACAGACTATAAAAAGTATAAATTCGGTGATAATGTAAGAACAACATATGTCAATAAAAACGGTACTTTACGTTGTCTTAAAAATATGAAATTAAAATATATTGATATCGAAGATGATTCATATACAGCTGTATATAGAGGTAGTGAGAAAAATGGATTAATTATGTGCGAGATGAATACATATCCAGAATTAGAAGGTCCCACATCTGGAGAACCCCAAGCATCTATAATTTGGTTTAATGCTTCTGATGTAGATAAATATTCCTATAAGAGGCACTAAAATATAAAAGAAAGACCCAATGAAAGATAAAACATATGGTCAAATGAAAGTTAAGTATGTAAGAGACTATTATTTTTATATATATGGGGAAATACAATGATTAGCACGATAATTACTTTTTTTATACTTTTAATAGGAATACTTTTTATACTTAGTATGTTCTTTTGTAAAATATTTAAAATTAACCATACCACTACTTTTCCAATACAAAAAATAGCTCCGCTAAAGCAAGGGTGGAAATGTTTATTAATATCACCTATAGTGCTTTATATATTACTATATACAGAGATAATATACATACTAGTAACCAAGTATTTTTTAATAGTATACCCAGCTATTATTTTATTTCTGTTATTACTTATTTTGATTAAATATTTAAAATTTACTAATAAAATAAATATTGCTATAGTACTAATTATCTCATTATTGCCTACAGCATATTTTGCTAAGTACTTAATGGAGAACTATATAGAAGAAGTTGCTTTAGAAAAATATGACAAACAGATAAAAGCACATATACGAATGAATATACTTGCTAGTAACAATTGGATAAAAGACAATCATGCATCTATATATATTAAAAATGAAGGCTTAATGATATGGAGCATTAAAGAAAAAGACTTTATCAAGTATAAATCTAAATAAAATTTAAAAACATGTCAATTTGAAAGATTTTTGTGTTTTGTCAAACATGTTCTGTATACTTTGAAAAACAAAGGATTAGAATGTTCGAAAAATTAGAATACAAAAGTTTAAAATTAAAATTATTAAAATTTTCTCAATATAAAATATGTGAAAAAGAAGTTAATAGCCTAAAATGTAAGGAGGTAATAAAGTCTATTCAAAAATTAAGAAAAGATAATAATGAAAAAAAATCATATATTTCTATTCTAATAATTTCTGATGATAAGATTATTGATACAATAGATAGCAGATTAGATAGTTTTAATTTAAACTTTTTCAAGAAGTATTCTAAAGCCCAAAAAGATATAAAAATTGTTGTATATTTCTTTGATATGAAAGATAAATTTACAAAAAATAAGTATCATTCTTTTTTAGAAGAAAATAGTTTTTATACATATAAAGAAAGAGCAAAAAATGCCTATAGTGTGTTTAAATTGTATTTCTCTCCTATTCTTATCTTGTTGGGGCTATTTGTTCTATTCTTTACATATTTAGGTGTCGCAGAATATGGAATCCCAAGTGACTATATCACAGATATAGCAAGTATAGCATTTTTAATGATTTCGGCATCTGCTATAACTATAGGTGCATTAATACTTTTAATGTCTGTAGTTACCTTTTTCTTTATACCCTTTTTCTTTTATGCAATATTTGAATTTAATGGGTTATGGAGTTTTTTAATAATATTAGTAATATATATAATACTTTTTTATGGATTTTTTAAAAATGCATATCCTCTGAAAACTAAATTCATTCACCAATTTATGCTGCAGTTAAATCTTATTCTTATTGCAGGATTTACAATTGTTTTGATACTTGGATCAGGGTTTATAATGACTAAAAGTATATTATCAACCTTTTTTGAAAATAATAAATACTATGATAAGTCTGGCTATGGATTAGTTATTAATGAATATTTCAATCACTGTACAGGATTTCCAAAAATACTTAAAAAAGAGGATAAATATTATTATCTTCCAATAAAAGATTCAAAGCGTTACTATGTTTATGATATAGATGATGTTAAAGACCGATATAATACTTTACTTAAAAATAATACCGAAGGTTCATATGGTCAGATATGTAAAAATGATGAGATGAAAAATAAATTTTATAAAAATTATATTCTTAATAACCCATATATTAAACCCGCATATCTCAAAGAACAATTCAAAATAGACAATAAAGAGATAAAGGTTGAAGATTTTAATATGAGTAAGATAATAACATTTTCAGAAATAAATAATTTATGTAATGATTTAAATATAAGTAAACATAAAAAAAAGAATCTATAGCTACTCACAACAAATGTGTGTATTAGTCTATAAATATATCACTCTTCATGATTTTTCATGAGGTACTGCATTAGACATATTGCTACGATGTAATCTTTCAAAGAATAACTTAGATAAAATTTATATACTTTTTATCTAAGGATGTTTTTGAATAAATGTATATATTGTAATCAAGAGAAAAATGAAATAGATTTTTCTCTTGAGCATATCTTTCCTGATGCCTTTGGTGGCTCTTTTCTTCCTCAAATTTTTAAAACTAAATCTGTCTGTAAAAAATGTAATAATCTAGCTGGACTTTATATTGATGCTCCTGTAATTAATAGTTTTTTTGCAAGTCAACTATTTTTAACAAATGAATATTTAGGTTATTATGATTTTAGTAATGAACCCTATATACCATTTAGATATACAGGATTTGCAAATGATTATATCAAACATAAAGATTATGATTTTTGTGAAATGTGGTTATGGTTTGATGGGAGTAAGGTATATCATTTTCATAATAATTCCAATGATGATTTTGAGTTTATCTCTGGTGGTGATCCTCGAAAAAGAAAAAATAATAAATCTGCTGGTGAAATATATATTGTCGGCATAAGTAATGAAAATTACTGGATAGAATTACTTTTTAAAGCTTGTCTTACTAAATTCAAAAAATCTAAAATATTTTTAGTTAATCATTTATTGAAAGATAATAAAAAAGTACATAGTGAGGAACAAAAAAGAATTATTAATGAACTTTTCAAAACAAAAGATGTAAAAAACAGTATTCCTAACAAACTAGATTTTGATGTTAGATTTAAAGCAAAGCTCTCATTAGGGCTAGGTTCTACTTTATTCGAAGATTCTTTTATGCACTCTAAAGAAGCAACTAATTTAAGAGATATTTTTTGGAATAAAGATTATGAAAATTTAAATAAATTAAAACCGGCAATGAATAATTTTTTTAAGGAGAATAAAGATTTAGATAAACTTTTCAAATTCTTCAATGTCCCGGGCACACTCTCTAATATTTTTTAAAATTGATAATTTATTAATACTCTATATAAGTCTATTTGGATTAAATAATTTTAATCTCTTAACTACCATAACAACGGAACTAGATAAATATCATCATCCATTAGTTGAAAAATATTCTAGAGGTTGGGGATATATATTAGTACCCCAGCAAGAAAAAATCATTGGAGATTTTGATATTGGTGCATTGTTGGCTTACAATATGGACGATAAGAGTTTTTTACCTGATCTTATAGATTTAGAATCAAGTTGGATTTCTATTGATAAATTACCCTCATTCAATAAAAAATAGAAATTGATATAAATTTTTTGGGTTTGTTTCATTTTTGCTGTATACTTCAAAAAAATAAAGGGAAAAGAATGAAAATAGATTTTGAAGAACTAGAATTGGTGTTACTTAAATTCTCAAAATATAGAATATGCGATGAGGAATTAAAAGCCATTAAATGTAGTGAGACCATAGCAAAACTTAAAGATATTAGAGAAACTAATGAGAACAAAAAGTTTATAACTGTTTTTATCATTTTAAATAATAAATTAGTACACAAAGAAGAAAAAAGATTAGATAATTTTAGTTTAGAGTTTTTTTCCAAATACTCCAATAATAAAGACAAAAAAGGTTTTAGAGTTATAGCTTATTGTTTTGATACCACAACTAAAAGTGAAAAAGAAGAATATCTTGATTTTTCAACAACCAATAATAGATTTAATTTTTTGAATGAGATTAAAAAAGCACCTCTAATAATTAAAAAATATATAGCTCCCATATTTGCACTTATTGGAGGTCTTACCTTATTATTTACATATTTAGGATTTTCTGAATATGGAATTCCCACAAGCTATATTTCAGATACTCCTAGTATTGTATTTTTAATTATTTCTTCATTAGTTATTTTAGCGAGTCTTAGCTTGGTTATATTTATTTTTATAATAGCTGTATTATCTTCAATATATGTAGTAATATCTTATTTCTCTAAAAAAATAAATCCGCTACAAGAGTATAATAATACAAAGAGAATACTTAGAATAATGAAACATTTGGTATGGTTTGTCCCCGGAACAATTCTTCTTATTTTTACTATACTTATTTCTGGAAGTATTTTATCAAGCATAACATCAAATAATTTGTTTGATAAAAAAGCTTATGAACTGGTCATGACTCAATATTTTCACAAACATTCTGGGTATCCAAAAATATTAAAGAAAGATGAAAAATATTATTATTTACCTGTTAAGGATGCACGATATTATTATGTTTATGATATTGAAAAAGTTAAAAAACTTTATCTTGAAGATGCAACTGTTAAAACTAGAATTATGGGTATGTGTAGAGATAAAAATAATTTTGATAAATTATTTGAAAATTTCAAAAGATATTATATTGTGAATAATAATTATATAAAGCCTGAATATCTTAATGAACATTTTCCCATAGCAGACAAAAATATAACTATAGAAAATTTCAACACAAGTAAATTAATTACAAGAAAAGATATTCTCAAACTATGCTCTAAATAAATTAATCTTTTTTCTTTAGATATACTTTATTTAATTAAAACATAAACAAGGTGTATTACATGATATTAATTTCTTTTTTAGCTTACCCTACCATTATATATATAACTGCTAAATTTAGTTTTCAATCAATATTGTTCCCTGGTCCTCTAGGACATATTGTTGAAATTACTATTATAAGTACAATAATTTATGCTATATTTATTTTTTTCCTTGTAATTACAGCAGGAGCCTTAGAAGATCAAGAATATAAGAAATGAAATGAAAATCTCTTAAAATCTCTTAAAATCTCTTAAAATCTCAGTTCCATCAAGTCAATCTCCAAAGCATGTAAACATTGCAAAAAGAAAGAAAAACTAAAAGTACCTCGGTTCAACTTTGTTGAAATCGAGTTATAATTCTCTTCTATACCTATTCTATTTAAAGCCTTAGCCAACTCTTGATATTTTATATTTCTATCAGCTAATATAGCTTTTAATACCGTTTTAGCTTCATTATTCCAATCTTTTTTATCCATAAAGAATTATACCCATATAAACAAAATATTCATAAATTATATAAAACTAAGCTCACTCTTATGTCATTTATGACACAATATAAATCTAGTTCATCTAAGGAGTAACATGGCACAACATTTTCTACTATCTTCCCAAGCTCGAACCCTCAATATAATTAAAATCGCACAAATGACTGAAAAACAAGCCGAAACCTACTTTAGAAAGGTAAGATGGGCAAATACAAATGGAAAGCCTGTATGCCCTAAATGTGGCTCATTAGAACACTATAATCTAAAAGGTAGAAGTGTTTGGAAATGTAAAAACTGTTATAAGCAATTTTCAATTACTTCGGGAACATTGTTTGCAGCTCATAAACTACCACTTAAAACCTATCTATTAGCGATTGCATTATTTACCAATGAAGCAAAAGGAATGTCTGCTTTAAAAATGTCAAGAGATCTAAATGTTCAATATAAAACAGCTTTTGTTTTATTACATAAATTTAGAGAAGCACTTTTAGAAACTAGAGATGAAACTCCTATGGATGGAATAGTAGAAATGGATGGAGCATATGTTAATGGATATGTTAGACCTAAAAATAATATCAATGACAGAATAGATAGAAGATTAGCCAAACACCAAAATTCTAATAAACGATGTATCATTGTTGTAAGACAAAGAAATGATGGCTCAACAGAACTAGTTGGAAGTAAAAGAACATTAACTTATGTTCTTCATAATGAAAATACTCAAGATATTTTAAAGATTGCAAATAATAGTATTCAAAAGGGTACAGAGATACATACCGATGAAGCAAATGCTTATGACACACTTCATGCTAAGTACAATATGAAAAGAGTTGATCATTCTGTAGAATATTATAATCAAGATACGAAAGCTTGTTCAAACCAGGCAGAGAGCTATTTTGCAAGATTTAGAAGATTTCAAGAAGGACAAATCCATAAAATGGGTAATCTTTATATTCTAAACTATGCAAATGAAATGGCTTATCGTGAAGATACAAGAAGAATGAGTAATGGAGATATATTTAATGATATATCTTCAAAGTGTATGAAAAGCCTACAATCCAACGAATGGACTGCTTATTGGCAAGGTAATCATAGAATCTCAGAGAGGTTGGGTGTGGCTGCTTAGTCAATGCTCCACATTAAAATTTTATCACCATTTTCACCCTTTCTCAAGATAACTTTATCTTTATATAATCTATTGAGAGTTGTTAATATTGTTTGCTGAACTCGAGTTTTAATTTTCTGATTTTTATGGTCTAGTTTTTTGATTTTCATTAATTCAATTGTAATATTGTGTGTAGGGATATAATCCCCTAACTCTCTTAAACAGTCAAGTATCATAGTTTTAACTTCACCATTATTAAAATATCGTTTATTTAGATTAAATTTTGTAGCTTTAATAGATGTTATATCAAAATCTGGATCAAATGTTTGAATTGCTATATCAAGACTTTTAATCACTTTTTCTAATTTTGGAATTCTTTCTTTATAACATTCAAGTTCCCCAATTAATTTACTTTTTTTATCAATCATTTGACTTACAGCATGTTGCATTTTAAATTACCTCCGTAATGTTTTTTTACAGGTTAATTATATTATAATATGGCTCTTAAGTCTCGTATTTTAGGGGTTTTTACTTGGTGAGTTTGCTACATAATATCGCCAAGTACTTATAAAAACTACCCCGATAGCTATAAAAAAGTAAAGTTAGATTTAGAAGAATCTGAAGATAACTTTCTTTACCATATCGCAGGACTCACTGAAAAAAGAACTTATCCTAGTGGTGAGTATTATCTTCGTATC
>Ga0256844_10000935_pt1 | contig 11061 bp, 11 predicted proteins | sample MusselsmetaG_FD_189100 | JGI IMG/M metagenome (GOLD analysis project Ga0256844, IMG submission 189100) | Mussel associated microbial communities from hydrothermal vent at the East Pacific Rise, Pacific Ocean - Mussels | ecosystem: Host-associated > Mollusca > Shell > Unclassified ... | reverse complement strand
AATGTTTAGGCGTTTGACGGCTTTTCTTATTCCTGTTGATATATCTGTACCCTTTGCTATTCTATCGCTGTAATGGCTTCTAATAGCCTTTAAATAGCCCTGTACTGTCTTAGCGTCTAATTCTAAGATAACGCCCTCTTTTGAGCTGATACCATCATCAAAATAGATAACACCTTTTTTTGTTGATACGGTCAAATCCTCCATAATATCTTTTAATCTTGCACCTGTAGATAGTGCCACTAATGCGACCTTGATAAATATCTCCTTATCCTCTTCTTTTTGTCCTTTTGCTAGTTCATAGGTTTTGTTATCCAATTGAGCTTTTAAGCGTTTAATCTCTGTTCTTGCTACACAATCATCATTAGACTCTGAACTCTGCTTATTTGCCTGTTTTTGTGGTTCTGTTGATGTTGCTTTTATAATGTCCTTTTTCTCTGTTCTATTTAAGAACTTAAAAGCTTTTTCTATATCTTTATTATTCAGCTTTAATAATTTATTCTTTTTAGCTGTGGTCATAAAAGATTGACGGTAATTATGTGCTGTTTGTACGCCGTGACCAAATATGATAGCATGAGAATAAAAAACAATTTGCTCTAATAGGTGGGTATATCTTTGGGCTGTTGTTCCTTTAGCTCCTGATAGTTTAGAATCAAATTGAGCTAATAAATCACCCTTTGAGGTTGTTTGATAAAGTGCTGTTAAGAGTTCGTTTCTTTCAATAGTGTTCATGTTGTTCTCCTTATTGGTTTATATGTACCGTTATTATAACATAATAGGTTTTATGTTTACTTAAAAACGGTACACTTTATTCTATTTTATAGTTTTATATGTTCGTGTTGAATCATCTTTGATGTGATGCCCTAATATTCTGTATCTTGTATCCTTATCACTCTCTGAACCCTCTTTAAATACTGCTGTACCCTCTATGGTGTAGTAGTGTCTCAATTCGTGAAAATTCTGAATCTTATCGCCTGTAACCCTCTTTATTGCGTTGTTGAACACCTTGGAGAAAGTAGCGTTAATTTCGCCCTCTGTAGCGTCCTTTAGGCTCTTTTTCTTTGTCGCTTTGAGCTTTGCATTAATAAAAGTTCTAAGCTCTTTTAAGTAGGCTTTTGCCTCATCTATTGATAAATATAAAAGGTTGGCTTCTATTTCTGATTTTTGATTTTTATCTTTTTTTAGAATCCCCTTAAATAGATAACCCTTGCCTTTTTTAACTATGGTCACGGTTTTTAATATCTCGGTAAATCTTCGCCCTGTACTCAATCCTAACAGATAAGAAATATAATAACTTCTAACCTGTTCTATTGTCTGATTACGCCCTACTTCATACGTTTCATTCTTAAGCATTAATTTAATTTTTAATATCTCTGATTTAACATTAAATTCTAAACTTTTTTGATTCTCTTCTTTCTTAATAATTCCCTGTTCTGTGTTCGCTGTAACTGCTCTGTATACATCAAAAATATAGAAACTTGATTTAACTGTTTCCTTCCATATTCCACCCTCTTCATTTATAACTTTTCTAAAGATTCCAAGATTGTTTTTGATTGATGTGGTTGAGTATAAAAAGGTAATTGATAAAACATACTTTTGAAATAAATTTGATACATCATCAAAACCATTTTTTTTATTTTTTAGTTTCTTGTATTCTGCTCTAAACTGCTCTGAAACTTCTTTGATTGTTTCCACACCGTACACGGTTTTAAAAGTCTCTTTTCTAATTTGTTCGCTCATGTTCTGCCTTTTGCTTATATGTACCGTTATTATAACACAATAGGTTTTAAGTTTTCTTAAAACGGTACATATATTTAAAAGATTATGAATGTTCATTGAATTGTTTTATAGAGGGTTCGCAAATCGCAGCGAATCCCTCCAGAGGAAAAAGTGGGGGTTTGTATTCTGATTAAAAGAAAAAGGTTATTTAAGTTTCTCATTAACTAGACTATCAAGAATTTTATAAACTTCTTTGTCCATAATCTCCCCTATCTCATGGAGATTTTTATTAACTAACTTTGGGGCGATTCTCTTTAAATTTAAAAAAGAATCTCGTGTTGTTCTCGCTATATTAAAATAATCTTCTCGGACTTCATCAGCTAAGATATATTTTTTTTCCAATATACCTAATCTATATTCTTTTAATTGTGCATCTGCTAAATCTTTTCTGTGTTTTGGTGGTGGCGTTTCTTTTTCCCTATTGATAGGAAAGTTAAGAGCTTTTATTCCATTTTCAAAAAGCCATTTAATAGATTCAAAATCATACTTATAATAACTTTTATCTTTAATTGATGGCATACCCTGTTCTCTATAATTCTGAACAGTTTTCTTACTAACACCAACCAAGTCGGCGAATTGTTGGCTACTTAATTTCATTTAGGTTTAATCCTTTTTTCCAAGCGTTCAATACTATATTTTTTTCTAACTCATCATCTATTTTTAAATGATTTTTGATTAACCAATCAATAGAAATTAATGGATAAAAAATCTCTCCATCCTTTTCGATTGTTGGCATTCCCTGTTCAATAAAATCATCTATCTTGTTAATTGATAGTTCTGTTATCTCTATTAGTTGTTCTACTGTCATTACTTTCATGTTTTTTATTCCTTTGTTTTACTCGGTCAAGAGGTTATTTTACCCACTTTATAAAAACTTAATCTTACATTAAATGGGCTTAAAAATCGTGGGTAAGTGGGTAACGGTTTTTTCTACCAAAACCGTGTGCTTTTCACGCTCACAAGTGACCGTATGCTACAAAAGTTCTCCAAAGAACCTATTTTATTTTATGATTTCTTTACTCTATATCTTTCCAAAAGCTTCTATACTCTCACTAGATAAATTGACTACCCCTGTATAGTGTGTATTGTTAACCTCTTCGCTACTATGCCCTAACTGCTGTAATATCCACGCCGAGTTCATTCCCTGTTGTTTATATAAGGTGTTGGCTGTTTTCCTTATTGTATGCATTCCTCGTGGGTCTATGCCTACCTTGATACATAGTTTCCTAAGCCTATTTGTTAGTGTGTCCTGTTTGGTGTATGGAGTGCCTTTATCAGTATTAAATATATACTCCATTCCCTCGCTTATCTCCCATTGGTTTAATAGTGCTTCCCTCGCCTGTGGCATTAAAGTTGTAACTCTCTCCTTGTCTCCCTTTGGCTTGTCCTCTTCACTCTCTCTAATCCGTCTTAAGATTGATACTGTTCCTCCTTTAAAGCTAACATCATTCCACCGTAAGGCGATAAGCTCACTACCCCTTAGCCCCATATAAAAATTAAACTGTAGCATATTATGAAACTGTCCAACTGTGGCGTTTAGTAATATCTCTATCTCATTTTGTGAAAAAGTCTTAACCTCTTTTGGTTTCTTCTTTGGTGGCTTGGTCGCAATTAATGGGTTAGATAATATGTACCCATCGCATAACGCCATATTAAGAATAATATTTAGCGTTCCTCTATAGTTCCTAATGGTCTTAGGTGCAAATATGCTTTTGCTTTGCCACTCCAAAATAATAGTTGATGTAATTTGATTTAGTTCCATGTCTCCAAAATATTTACATAATGTTCTATATCTCTGTAAATCTTCATCTTGTGAAAAATGAGTTCGGTTTTGTGAGGTTAACTCTAAAGCTCTTAACCCATACTCTTTAAAAGTGGGGGCTGTATTATCAGCACCCATTAGAATATCTAAAACTTTTTTTAGTTGCTCACCTGTAGCATTCATTATTTCGCCCTCTCTTCTCTATAAGCTTGTAAAGCTGTTTCTAATGGCTCTAAGGCAAAGTATCCTTTATTCCCTCTAAGCTCTATAACACTACTCTTTTTTAGAACATCATAAATCTTAGATAGTCTTTGTACCTGTACCCTCTTGGTTGTGTCAATTACATTAGGCTTAGATACCAACTTGCTGTTTTCGTCCGTTACTGTTGAGTATAAAGCCTTGATAAGGTTCTCATCATTTACGGCTGTAACTGCATTATTTACGCTCTCTTGGTTCTGTCTATATGTATCAATTTCATTCTCTTCATCTTGCTGATTAAAAGAAAAATCAACAAAACCAGCTTTTTTTGTTGTGGTTGGGAATGAACTATTATTAGCCACTCTTTTAACTGTTTCGCCCCTTGCTTCTACTGCTTTATTTATTCCTAAAAGTTTAATGGCTTTACCCAGCTTCTCAAACCTTCTCTTGTGGTGTTTCTCTTCTCGGTCACTATCTGAAATTAATTCGTTTCTCTTTGTCTCATGCTGAATCATGTTTGTTTCAAGCTCTGATATTCTATCCTGTAATATTCCAATAACTTCGGGTGTTAATGTTTCGTCTATATCTTCATGACGTTCTAGTATTTCGCTTAGGGTCGTATACTGTAATAACATGGTTAAAGAGAGTGATAAAAATAAAATTATATAGAACATATAACTACTTAAAAAATCGTCGTTATTTTCGCTTTTAACGTCTCTATAGTCGTTAACACTTACTGAACCGTTCGAGCTTGGTTTTGTGGGCTTAGGGTTGTTCGCGTTCCACTCCTCCTTACATTTTGCCTTATACTTTGCTTTCCACCCTTTCCATTTTTCATTACACGTTATTTTAGCGTCTGCTTTTTCCTGTGTCCATGTTGTAAGCTCTTGACTATAGATTGTTAGGGCTGATTTATCATTTTGAGCATTATCTTTTAATAGCTCAAACTCTTTTGAATTTGTAGCTCTAAAATCTTGATAACTCTGCTCTGTGTAGTTAGCTGTTGATACACTTCCAACAATATCGAATACAAACATAAAGGAGAGTGCTAATCCACTTATTACAAGTTGCATCTTTCTAGTTTTAACGTTTCCTAAAATGTTGTTACGTGTGACCGAATTTAAATAATTGGCTAATGCTCCACGCTTGAACGTATCAGCAACGATTAGGATTAAAATAAAAATTCCAATAGCTTTATAAAGATTGTTACCCTCAATATTCATTGATAGTAATATGCTATAAATCCCAAAAGTAGAAATTAATCCACTAAAAAACAAAGCTGAAATACTTTTGATTGTTGGTTTAGATGAAATTTGGAAACCGTTTAAAACGGCTTCCTTTTGAGTCTTAAACTCTTCTTTTGTCATTGGGTTATTTTGCATTTTCAACCCCTTTAATTTCACAATCACTATGATTATTAATAGAGGTAGTAACTGCTTCAAACTCTTCTAAAAATACTTTATATTTAAAGTCTGTTCTCGGTGTAATATCTAAAACTTTTTGAAGCTCTTTATAATCTGCTAAAGCAACTTTACAAGAAAAATCCTCTGTTATAAATGTACCTTTACCATGCTTTGTGATTGTATCAGCGTGTGATAATGTAGGGGCAAAAAGTGCAACAAAAGCACCTGCTGTCAAAACAAATCCACTTAAACCGAAAAAGAGATTTAAATAGTTTTTTGGTTGTTTTTTAGTTGCTTTTTTTACTTTTTTTGTCTTAATATTTTTAAGATTAAATGGTTTGTTAGTTGCTGTTTTTGGGTTGTTTTTATTTGATTTTTTTGCTATCATTTTAATGCCTTTCTGAACATTTATTTATATATTTGTTTGACCTCTTTTGAGGTGGGTTATCATTTGTTTGGGGGTTGTTAATTTGTCGATTGTGACCCTCAAACTCTTACCTATTATCTTTAATATATTTATCAATACATTTTAATAATACTTCTGTTTTTGACTCATTATTATTCTCTAAAATTTCATCAAAAAGCTCTTTTTTATCAGGCTCTATTTTAATTTGAATCCTTGCTGTTTTAGTTGCTTTTTTTGTTCTCATGTTCCTCCTTTCTGTTAGTATGTTTGTGAGTCCAATTATACACACACAATTATTATATTAACCTTAACACCTTGAGATATTTTTAAAAGTTTTTTATACCCCATCTACTCAATACATTTATAGGGTGGTTTTGTTGCTCCTGTATGCTATATATATGCACCTGTTAAAGTTATTTATATATACCGTAGTTTATACCGTAGTATATAATCACCTGTACGGTAGGGCATACGGTAGGGCATACGGTACAAGGTTGGATTTTGAGGGGTCAAAAGTGGGGTATACCCCCTACCGTATGGCATACGGTACAAAGTGGGTTAAATATAGTTTTTTCGGTTGGTTCGTGAGGGTACGCATACGGTAGGGCATACGGTACAAAAAAGAATAAATCCCAAATACAATATATTACCTATTGTATGACGGATATTATCCCATCCTGTCCTATACCATACTGTAATTATTTTAGATTATGTCGGATTGTTTTGAGGTATCGGATTATTTCGGATTTATACGGTTTTTATATCTACTCAACCACTAATTCTATTGATGGGTTTATTCTGTCTAACTGCTCCCTGTATACTCTCTCTAATTCTCTTAATCTTGCCTCTTCTCTCTCTTCAATATTCTTAATTTTTTTAAGCTCTTTTAGTGCATCTTTTGGAAGAGTAATAACGCTTCTTTCACTCTTTGAATTTATCTTTTTTTTGTCGTAAAATTCAAGCCCTTTTTTAGTTATATTTTCATCTTCTAAAAAATCTTTTAAGAATTGAGAAAAAGGGGCTTTCCCTTTTTTCATTGTTAATCGTACCTCTTGCTCTAAAATATTTGATAACTCATTAACTGTTACAAATTCTTTAATTTTTATCGCTTCAAATATTTTAGAAATAATTACATTTTTGCCTATTAGGAAAAATTTTAAACGTGTGAATTTTTCTTTGTTGGTTCGTGTGCCTGTTAAAATTTTATTTTGTACTTCTTTATTATCTAGTCTGTTATCATTCAGTAGGGTAGTGGCTTCACCTGTACTAAAACCACCCTTTATTGGATTTAAAAATATTTTAGAATTTTTAGCATTTAATAGCCAATTAAATTTTAATTCTAAATCATTTAAAAATTTATCTTGCTTCTCTTTTTTTTCCTCTGATTTTAACTTTTTTTCCTCTTGGTCATCTTCGGTTATAAACTCTTTTGATATTGCATCACTGTATTTTAATTCTATGTTTTTATGCTCTATTAGGAAAGAGAGATTATAGGCATTATTTAAAATTTCTATATTTCCTTTTCGCTGTAAATAATCAATCATTTCACGCTCTATATATTTAGTAAATTCAGCACTATCACCACCTTTAAAAATGTTGGTTAAACTCTTCTCTTCTATTTCTTCCAATCGGTTAGTAAATTCAAAATCTTGTTTATCCTGTGTTTCTTTACCAAGGCTTTCACTTGCTATCATCTGTAATGCTCTTTTATATGTTCTTAAAAAAGCTTCATGGTTCTGCTCTTGGTAGGGTAATTCTATATTCTTTTTAATATATGCCTGTTTTGTTGCATCATTAAATAAATCACTTGTTTTTCTCAGATTAAATTTTTTAGCGATATTTAAAATATTAATTGCTTTATTCATTAGGCTTTCGTCCTGTGCCTTATCACCTGCTGTTTTAATAAAGTAATATTTTCCATTCCCTCTTATACGTGCCATAAGCTGTATAAACGTGTGAGGGTCATACGCTGAACCAAATTGATATATAACTGATAGATTTTTAAAATTTGCTCCTGTTGTGGCTCTTGTGGTGCTGATAATTGCTATATTCTCTTTTATCCTGTTTATCTCACCATCTTCTAAAATAACCTCTTCTTTGTCCTGTAGTAATTTTTTAGCGTTACCTCTGGACGTTACCAATAAAGTATTAACTTTATTTTCTATTAAATATTTTTGTATATAGTGAGCTTGTTTTCGACTCTTTGAATACAGTAAAACATTACCATTTTTTAACTCTTCTTTGATGTTTCCTAATAGCTCTTTTTCATCTTTGAATGGGTCAAGATAATAGGATATTTTAGAAAAATATCTTTTATCCAATTTACAGATAATTGGGTGAAAATTTGGTAAATCACTATAAATAGGTGTACCACTCATTGATAAAACTTTACCGTTATAGCTATCTCTTAAAAAATCGTTTATAGCTACTACTTTACCCCTAAAGTTATGTGATTGATGTACTATGTGTTGTTCATCAAATACGATTAACTCACACTTTGATAAACGCTCTTTTAATTCGTCCTGTGTCATTTTATTATTTAACAAATTATAGAGAGTATCGGTTGTTATTGATACATAAGGGCTATGGATATTTGCCATTACATAATCTAACTTCTCATTATTCTCTATGTGGGTTATGTTCGCCTTATCTGTCTCTGATAGTTCCCCAGCGACCTTTTTTAATGGTGCTATGATTATCATATTTTTAAAGTGAGTGGTTAGGTTCTCTTTGGTAAAAGTGCTTTTTCCTGTACCTGTTGGGCTTCCTAATATGATTTTATTGTGTGCTTTGAACTCTTCTATGATTTGCCCTGTAACATCTCCTAAATATTTTGAACTATTTAAATTTATCATTTTATGAGAGGGTGGGGGTGTTACCTGTAGTTGAATATAATATTTAATATCCTCTGTAATATCCCCACTTAGCTTAAGCTTTTTTTGTACCAACTCTTTGAATAGAGAGAGGTTATTAAACCTTTTAGCATTTTCAATTCTTGGATTTATTATCTCATCTATTTCTATTGAATTTTCTAACTGCTTAACTCTCTCTGTATGTAACACTTTTTTAATCTCTTTTAATGCGTTTCGCTTAATTCCCTTTGTGGTCATATCAAGCGACTGTAAAAAGTCGGTTATATCTTTGGTATCATTTTTTAACTTATTGGTATCAACATAATAAACCTTATTCAATAATTTTCTATCTTCACCCTGTAGCTCCTGAAATAGATTAATAATATCTTTATTATTCAGCTCCTTATCTTGAAAAAGTATCACGGTTTTATAATCTTGGTCAAGGTGGCTAAAGTGTAGTTTTATATGTTTGCTATCGGTTGCTAATATGTCACATTGTGGAAGAGCTATATTAGCGTTTATAGCATCTTTTAGACCCTCACATAGTATAAGAGTTGTTCTACTCTCATTTACACCCTTTAAGTATGCCCCTATACTCTCAAAAGCACTCTCTATTATAAAAGTTGACCAACCTTTATAATTAAAATTTCCATTCCACTTAAAACGGGCATTGTGTCGAGAACCATCAGTAAAATATAAAATTTCATGATTTATTTTTTTATCTTCTATCTCATCACTAAAATATTTTATATTTGGGTGCTTTTCATAATCAGCTTTAAAAATATTTGATAACTGCATAGTTTCCAAAAATTGAGGGCTTAACTCTTTTGGGTTAGTTATCTTTTTAACCGTTGGTAGTGGGTCAAATTTTGCTTGTGGTAGTGGTTTCGCCTGTGGTGTTGGGGTAGGGTGGTTTTCTATTCCTAAACGCTTATTTAAGTTATATATGAATGTTGTTATTTTTTGAGCTTGAAAAGAACCATCTTTAAAAGTGTTTATTAATAGGGTGGTTTTATCTTCTTTGTGAAAGTAGGTATTGTACTCTATGCCCTCAAAATTAAACTTTTCTCTCTTTGGGTGGGTGAGTAGGTCGGTAATATCGTAATAAGTAAACGTTTTTAACATCTTAAGCCCTGTGAATTATGCACCCTTTAAACGGTGCTATGTTATAATTCACTTAACACGCTTCCAAGCTATGTTAAGTGAAACCTCACTTAGTTTAAATAAAAGCTCCAACTTTTATTTAAACACCTTTCTTTATTTTCCCAAATAATCTTTTAAAATTTCAGTTAAAAAATTATCTATCAAATCAGTTTTTGATATTTTTTTATCTTCAACATATTTATTTAAAGCTTTAAACTTTTCATCTGATATTCTTACTCTAACACTTTTTGTTTTTAATCTCTTTTCAGCCATAAAATGCCCTTTCCTGTTAATGTGTTCCCATTATATCATATATGTGTTCCCACTTGCTTAATTATTGGAGTTTTTAAAGCAAATCATTAAAGAGCGATTGGGAGGGCTTCGCCAAAGAGGGAAAAAAGGGGGCAATTTTTGAGTATTGCTATAGTTATTCTTTAAATGAAATAAATCTAAATAATCGCTACCCTATCTTTTAATTCCTCTAAAATAGGGCTTTTATTGCCCTTGGTAGCCGTGACCACCGTTATAATTGTTCTGCTGTTGGTTCTGCTGTGGCTGTTGGTTGTTTTGATTCTTTGGCTTAATATCGTAAAAGCTTATCATTTGGTTTTGCATTGGCATAGCGTCCAATTTGAGAGACATTCCCCCATCATGATATATAAAGAGTTTACCTATGGTTAAATAGCTCTTCTTTTGTCGCTGTTCCTTTTGGCTAAAATATTCGCCTGTGACGATTGTTGCGTTCATGGTCTTAGCTACCTTTGAGCCTGTACCACCTTGGTTATAATTTTGATTGTTTTGGTTCTGCTGTCCGTGCATCTGTTACGCTCCTGTTATTCAATTAGTTTAAATTTGACCTTGTATCTATTACAGATAGTTTTTATTTTCAACAACTCAATACCATCAATATCAGAGCGAATAAAAAAAATGATTCCAAGATTTAGAGAGATAGATATAACCTTATCAATGCCCCTAAGCTGTGCCACCTCTCGGATTATTTTATTTTGCATAGTTTTTATACGCTCCTATATTTGGAGAGGGTAAGCCCTCCAAGTTCTTTATAATTTTATTGGTGTTTGGGGTAGGGTGGTTTTTCACACCCAAAGGTAAGCAACAACCATATAAATATGATTGAAAAATAAGTAGTAGGGTAGCGTTACCCCCTACCACTTTTTAAGTATTAGAAAGAACACGGTAACGCTATGATTTTTATATCTCAAATACTATCAGTATAAAAGCTCTTTGCATAGGGTCATAAAAGAGGTGCTTATGGTTCTGATTATTTAATTATAGATAAAATTAATTTTTTTGGATATGCACCAAAAACGACTGTCAAAAGAGTATGGATAAATTTTATCTTTACACTTTACATAATTACCCACTTTAGAGAAGCGACCAAATAACTATATTATGGGGCTGTCCTTATAATTATAAGTTTATACCTGTTTTAACCATCTATATAAAAACGTAAAGATTACCCACTTTTTGAGCTTCGGAATGTTAAAAAAATCTATTTTTATC
>Ga0256844_10000934_pt1 | contig 11067 bp, 1 predicted proteins | sample MusselsmetaG_FD_189100 | JGI IMG/M metagenome (GOLD analysis project Ga0256844, IMG submission 189100) | Mussel associated microbial communities from hydrothermal vent at the East Pacific Rise, Pacific Ocean - Mussels | ecosystem: Host-associated > Mollusca > Shell > Unclassified ... | reverse complement strand
ACCTTATGCGTTAGAGAGTGTATCTAAAGAGATTAAAGGTCAAGCACTAAGTGTCTATTCTGTATTGGCAGGAACAACGCTAAACGCCTTAAAAGAGAACATTCCTGCACAAAACCATGTAAGAGTCATGCCCAATGTCTCTGCAAAGTTTGGAGCATCTACTTCGGTACTTACGGGAGATCATACAAAAAAAGAAGAAGCAATGGCACTTTTTTCAGCCATTGGAGACACCTTTTGGGTTGACAGTGAAAAAGAGGTAGATATTGCCACGGCTGTTGCAGGTTCAGGCCCAGCTCTTTTGACTTTGGTAGCTGAAGCGATGATGGATGGATTGGTTAAAGAGGGAATGAAACGGGTTGATGCCATTAACATTACCAATTCACTATTTAAAGGATTTGCCCCACTTATAGCATCAAACCATCCTGCACTTATTAAAGATTCTGTAATGAGTCCAGCAGGTACAACGGCTGCTGCTTATGGAGCATTAGAAGAGGGTGGAGTTCGCTCTTCATTTATTAAGGCTATTGGAGAAGCTTTTAAAATTACACAAAAGTAGAGAACTACACTTAATATAATTTTAAATATTAAATCTATATTTTAACTTTAAAAATGTTATTATATAGACAATTTAATTATAGAGAGCCTATCATGTTTAAAAATTTTATAAAACTTCTTCTTTTCTCAATTTTATCTTTTTCACATCTTCTATATGCAGATGAAGCAACCACATTTATAACCATTTCAAATGCCTCAGCCAATGAAGCATCGGGGAAAATCTCGTTTACTGTTACCATTGATGAACTCCCATTGTCAATAATGTCTCCTGTACGGATTGACTATACCACGATAGATGGTACAGCCACAGCAGGAGATGACTATACTGCAAAAACAAGTAATATCTTTACAGCTGTATGGTTTACTTCTCTCTCTTCCTCAACCTCAAAAACCATTGAAATAGACTTATTAGATGATTTTAACTATGAAGAAAGTGAGTATTTTTATACAAAAGTAAGTACCACAACCAATGGACATGCTGTTTCAGGAGATGGTACAGGTACAGGAGTCATTGGAGATGAGGATGTACAACCTTTTGAACTCGATAGATTTTATAGTAAAAACATAAATGAAACAGACACTAATCAGCCCATTGAAATCGTTGCCTATTTTAATCAAAATACACCTGCCCCACTGACCCTTACCTATCATACAGAAGACAACTCAGCATTGGCAGGAAGTGATTATATTGCGATAACAGACACCATTAATGTTCCTGCTGGTGTAGACAGAGTTAATTTACCTGTGACCATTAAAGGGGATTACACTCCTGAAAACACTAAAGATTTTAAAGTTATTATTGACTCTATTTCTACTGGAACAGTTACCGATACAAGTGCAACCATATATATTTATGATGATGATACTATTAAAGTAGATGTTAGTTGTGATGATGTTCAAGAGGGAGCTTTAGGGGAAAGCAATAATATTAGATGTAAAATATTTTTAACCAAACCTTACCCTGTAGGAGAAGCAGATTTTACCATTGACTACACTTCACAAGATGGCTCTAACCCCTCTGCAACAGCAGGAAGTGACTATACAGCTGTTAATGGAACGATTACCTTTACAACAGGCGAGACAGAACATATTGTTAATATTCCTACCATTGGAGACAATCAAATAGAGCCAGATGAAAATGTAGAGCTATTTATATCAGGAAGTGATTATATTATTGACCATGAGTCAGAAGCAGAAATTATTAATGATGATGGTAGTTTTCCTAGTGTTAACTTCTCAACAGCTGATGTCTCCACAGTAGAAGGTAACAGCAGTAGCAAAATGCTTAATTTTCATTTTAGCTTAGATGCAGATGCAGTTGAAGGTAGTTCATTTGAATACTATACCCAAGATGACGATGCTAAAACCTCAGACAATGACTATATAGAAGTCAACACTACAAAACATACCGTTCCTGTTGGTACAAGAGACATTGATATTGGTGTTATTATTAATGGAGACCTAAAAATAGAAAATGATGAAACATTTTATTTAAAATTTAAAAATGAAGAAAATTTAACGATTAGTGGACATACAGCTAAAGGTCATATTTTAAATGATGATGGTTCATATCCTGTGATGTCTATTGACCATGATACTTTTTATATTAATGAAGGAAACAACAGTCAAAAGAGTTTAGACTTTACCCTAACCCTGAATAAACCTGCTCTTTCAAATTCATCTTTTGAGTACTATACGCAACATATGGATACCGATGGAAGTGACTATGTTGAAATTAATAGTACCACACATGTTTTTGCTGGAGGTGAATCCAATCTTACTATATCAGTACAAATTAATGGAGATACAGAAGTAGAAAATGATGAAAGATTTAATATTTACATTACAGGTGAACAGAACTTAAGAACCTCAGGGACACGAAGCCCTGTAGGGATTATTGTTAATGATGATATGGGAGAACATCCTTTTAGTTGTGATGAACAATCTTACTTATTTACCTCTGATCAAAATGCTAGTTACAGCGATTATTATTATATTAATCTTCACTCAGGTCAAGCCAGTAAAAAACAAACATTTGGAATATCACACATCAATGCTATAGGGTATAATGTTAAAGACAACTATATTTATGGTCTTGAATATGGAAATGACAATTTAGATGATTCAAACAATAGTTACAATGTGGTTAAAATAGATTCGCAGTTTAATATTAGTAGATTAAATATTACAGGACTTCCAAAAGGACGATATTATTTAGGTGATGTTTCAATGAATGGTATCTATTATTTAGCCAATAGATATACACCTGACAATTCGTTTGACAGACTACAAGAGATACAACGAATAGATTTAAATAGTAGTACACTTCTAACCAAGGTGACTCTTCAATATCCTGTAGGAGTATCTCCTATTGTTAGTGCTGACTTCGCATTTAATCCAAAAGACAATCAACTCTATATGGTCAATGCAAATAATAATCAACTGGTAAGAGTTAATCCTAGTTCAGGTATGGTTGAAGAACTTGGAGATGTAGGGATTACAGAAAGTACTTATAGTGTTATTAGCTTTTTTGATGTTGATGGAAATTTTTATTTTTATGCAGATGGTAGTCAAAAGATATATAAAATAGATATATCAAATCCAGCTTCTATTAATGCAACAGCCCATGCGTTTAACAATATGGCTGGTCTTATAAGTTCAGGAGATGGTGCGAGATGTGCTAATGCACCTGTAACACCTCCAAAAGAGGATGACCCTTTTGTTTGTAACAGTAGCATGTATATCTCTAGTTCAATTAAAAGAGGGTCTGGTACAACTGGGAAAATGTGGTTACATGAAATTGATACCACACAGAATCCTTTTGCATTTAATGTTGTTGACGATGTTGGTGAAACCAAACTTTATAATGCTCTAGCCTATGCTGATTCAGGAGATGTTAACATTAGTAACTACATCTTTGGAATTTACAGAAAAGAGCTTATTAAACTAAGCCGTACAGGAAAAGTCATAAGTTTAGGAGAAGTTTCAGCTCTACCAAATATTTTTGCAACAAAACAGCTCTTTGCAGGTGCTATTTATGATGGATACTACTACATTTCAGGTCCTGGACAAGATTATGATAAAATTTTTAAAGTTAAACTTTCAGACAAAACAGTTAGTGAAATTTCATTAGACAAAGCCATTTCTCTTTTAGACTTCTCTTTTACACCTGATGGTCAATATCTTCATGGAATTATTGATGGTGGAGAGCTTGTAAAAATTGACTTGACAGTAAACCCAAGCACTGTTACAACCATTGGTACTGCCCACACAGGGTATCAATTTGACTCCACTTTTTCTGATAAAAATGGTCGATTCTTTGCCAATGATAGCCAAGGAAATGGTTTTTTTGAGTTTGACTTAACAACAGGAGAAAAGCTCTTTCTATCGGCATCTCAACAAGCATCTTTTAATGATGGTGCAAACTGTCTTAAAGAAGCTTTGGTGTTTAATGATTATGGAGATGCACCTATAGGCTATGGAAAACCTAGACACACCATAGCCAATGGTATTTTTATGGGAAATGAAGTTGATCATGATATAAATCCTTTTGATACACTAGAGGCTAATGGAGATGATATAAATGGTATTGATGATGAAGATGGTGTCACTTTTGTAGATGGAACAGACATTAATGGGTCATACTTTGAAGTTAATACTTTACAAGAATTAAATATTAGCGTCTCTAAAAATGGTTATTTAAATGCTTGGCTTGACTTTGGAATCGATGGTTCATTTGCTACAGCAGGAGATAAAATTTTCACAGCAAAAGCACTCACAGCAGGAACACACACCATTAATTTTAATATCCCTGCAAATGTAGTAAAAAATAAACTGACCTACCTACGGTTTAGATACTCATCAACAGCTAATCTTGATTTTGAAGAGAGTGCAACCGATGGAGAGGTAGAAGATTATGCTATTTTATTTGGAAGTGAAGTGGGTCAAGGAATACGAGGAGCATTTAATATTCAACGAACCAATTCAGCCCTCAATGCCAAAGATTTTGCACTCTATACGCAAATAGTGGGTCGAGACTTTGACTACCATGTTGTCTTTTATGATGAAAATTTAACAAATGAAGAGCAACTTGTAAAAGTTCCTCTAAAAATAGAACTTGTAGATACAACCAAACCGATGAATGCTCCTCTCTATACAGCCTATTATTACTTCTCACACAGTGATCCAAAAAGTCGTATACCTGTACTAAACAATTCTGATTTAAATGCTTTACCTGCTACAAAAGAGGCTCTTTTTAAAATTACATATGCCACAAATGAAAATGGAGAAATTGTTCAACAAGAGTGTGGTGCAGACTATAAAGGCTGTTTTGAAACATTAATTGGCTTAAGTGATTTCAACCGAACCAATGAAGCACAAGATAAATTTGCCATTCGTCCAGAGAGTTTTTATATTACCATTTCGGATGGAACAAAAGAGAGAATTAACAGTCGTTATGTTGATAAAACCTTAAAAGTAGCATCGGGGTATGAGTACAACTTAACCATGATAGCCACTCAGTATGGAGGAATAGAACCCTCTCTAGGCTACAACCAAGACTATAATAGTTCATTTGATTTTAACATGACAGGAGTGAGTAACTGTGCCAATACCGATTCCATTGAACAACCCGTAAGCTATAGAGATGGAATTGAAAACATTTCAGATTTTAAGCACAACAATGTGGGTCACTATAGCTTGACTCAACAAACAGATTATAACTGGACGACGATAGATAAGGCTGATAATGATTGTATTTTAAATAGTGCCATAACCTCATCTGAGAGTACTCAAAAATCAGGATGTAATATTCAACTCCAAACCCACCCTATTAATTTAGAGTTCTATCCTGACCATTTTAATGTTGAGTTAATCATGAAAAACTTGCCAAGCAGTGGACACCCTGATTTTATCTATATGAGTGAAGTCAATAGTAGCTATAGTGATGTAGCCATTGCATTTAAAGGAGAGATAACGGCTCAAAGTGAGGGGAATACCACCACCACAAACTTTACCACAGGCTGTGTAGCAACCAATTTACTTTTAGATTTAAACAGTAGTACGGTATCAGTAGAGGGAGTAAACCAAAATATAAAAACCATCAAAGGTACAAATGTCGATTTTTCAAGACTTATTCGCTTTAATGAAAACAGTACAAGCCCTACCTTAGAGCTAAATCAAACATTAACTAAGATTAAAAGCGTTATTACGATTAATAGTAATAAATTTTTAAATGAAAACAATGGAACAGTGGAACTTGAGATGAGATACAACCTTAATAAACATTTAAGTGAACCCATCAATCCTGTTGAAGTCTCTTTTCATGGTATAGAAGTCGAGTCAATCGATGCAGAGAGTTTGGCTCATGACAAAATTAATACAAACTCAACCGTTCACACCCCTACAGGAGAGAAACTTTTTACTTCAGACAATCAAAAAAACTTCTATTTTGCAAGAGTTGTGTCCGATTTAAACAACTATCCAACAGTCAATTTAAATGTCTCTCCCCTTGTGAGAACCCCTCTTAATGTAGATATATTTTGTAATACATCCATTGCTAACTATTGTGTTGACAGAAAAGTTATCAACAATACAACCCTCACAGCAACAACCAGAGAACAGGGGGGATGGTATATATCTTCTAACCATCATGGCATACTAGATGGTAATGTAACCAATTTGAACGCAACACCAAATATTGTTACTATTACACCAAATCCCCTTAATCCAATACAACTTTCCCATGGAGAAAATGGATTGGTCAACGAAAAATTTATCGACTGTAGCTCTCCTGAGGTCACCATTAAAATTACAACCAGCCCTGCATTAAATTTTGAGCCTTCTCAATATATAATTAACTGTAGAGACAACAATGCTTCACAATGGACAGGAATCGGGGATACAGGGAATGTTTTAAATGTGAAACCAAAGGTGAATCATACAGGGAAAATGAATTGGTAATCTTAATTTAATTTTAATTATTAAATTTAAAACTAAAGAGCAAGAAAACCTTTTTATGATAAAATATTAAATTAATTTAAATAAAAAGGTTTAATTTTGAGTTTAATGAAATATTTATTTATTTTTCTCCTATTGATTAATATGGTCAATGGAGCTACGATTAATGGAACTACTTATAAAATAGATGAAGTAGAATACACTATTAATAATAATTCCTATACACAAACTACATCGGGAACAGCCCCAACCTCAATTTCAAGATCTACTCCCGTATATATTAAGAAAGTCACTTTAGACAATGGCATTGTATTAGATAACTTTGCCACCAATAATATCTCTGTCACTCTCCATCAAGAGTATCTTGATCTCCCCTCTTATAAGAGAGGGGTTATCTTTAATGGCAGTAAAATTTCAGCAACAAATGCACATGCAATTCAAGCTTTAAATACTACTAATATTAAAGATTATGTTACAAATGATGATGAGAGTCATGAAAAAAGGGTAATGGATATTGAGTATACTGGGTACCATCTAACTGGAGATGATTATATATTTTTTCATGAAAGACATGGGAATAATGCATTTAAAGTACAAGCTCTTAATGAGAGTGGTAACCCTATAGGTCATAAACTTATTTTTCCTGCAACAAAAAATACTGCAAATGGTTGGGATCCAGGCTTTGAGATAGGTGGACCGATTGGAGCATATCAACACCCTTATATGGGCGTTATTAAAGCCTCACAGTTCGGAGTCGAAAAGATTTATGGCTTAAGACAGTGGGCAACGGGAGCTGATTTAAAGTTTTATGCTGTAGGTACAGAGAACTTTACTCCTATAGAAATACCATGTAGTACGGTTAACTACTCTACTTCTTCCAATACATGGATAGAGGGAACACATGCTACCTCTTACGAGAATAATTTAAATATTAGCAAAACCATCAAAATGAGTAATACTACAAATCTAAGAGTTACCGTTAGTGGAGAAATAGAAGAGGGGAATGGTGCTAATTATGATTGGATATATGTATATGATAAAGATGGAAATGAGATTTATAAAGATGATGGAGAGTTAAACAATACTCCATTTATTGTCTCTGGCAATGAAGTAATGATTAAGTTACATAGTGATGGGGGAGTTAATGGCTCTGGAGCAACTATAAAGATTGAAGGGACAAGCTGTTCAGATAAATATGATTTTGGAGATGCCCCAACAGAGTATCCCCATGTAAGTCATAAAATTTCAAACAATCTATATCTAGGTAATACTAAACCAGATGAAGAGAACAATCAACAGTCATCAAGTAATGCCTCAGGAGATGGAGCGGATGACAATGATGGAGTAATAGAACTCCCTACCCTTACAATAGGTGCAACATCATATACTGTACCAGTAAAAGTTTTTAATAATACAGGAAATAATGCTTATATCACAGCGTGGATTGACTTTAACAGAAACAATCAATTTGAGTTTAATGAAGCACTCAATGTAAACGACTTAACTGTACCCTCCTCTGCATCTTCCCAAACAGTTGATGTTGTTTGGAATAACAATTTTTCTTCTGAATATTTTAGTAGCCTAACTACAGGAAAAAATATTATGCGTATTCGTCTTACAACATCAAGAATTTTAAGATGTGATAGCGAACACTACTCAGATAACGGCTCTTATGGAAACAACTATTTCATCTCTCCTGATGGAGAAGTTGAAGATTATCAAATTACCATTCAAGCACCACCACCTATGGAAGTACCTTGTGGAACAGTCAACTACTCTACCTCTAGTAACTCATGGATAGAAGGAACAACTCCTGTTGAATATAGTAACGATTTAGATATTAGTAAAACCATTCAGATGAATGAAACCAACAGTCTTAAAATTACAATTAGTGGAGAGATAGAACATGGTCATGGTGCTGATTATGACTGGATTTATGTTTATGATGAAAATGGTACACAACTCTATAAAGATGATGGAGATTTAGACAATACACCATTTATAGTTTCAGGAAATAAAGTAACTTTTAAACTACACAGTGATGGTGGAGCAACTGAAATTGGAGCAACCATTAAAATAGAAGGCGTTGATTGTATGGAGTGTGGAGAGGAAGGTTGTGGAGAAGACTCAACAGCAACATGTTATGCCATGACCGACAATAACTCTAAAGTTTATAAAGTTTTAATGAATCCAAATGGTAACCCCTTACCTATACCTACGACATTAAATATTTCAAGAACTTTCAATGGAGAGGGTTCAGCTTATCGTGCAAGTAACCACACACTATATGCCTTTCAAGAAGGGAGCAATAGTGACTTGTATACCATTAATTTAAATACAGGAGCTGTTAATAAAATAAAAGAGTCTCTTCTTGATGGTTCAGTTGAAGGTGCAGAGTTTTATTACAATCCAATAGAACAAAAAGAGATACTCTACATTACAAGTGAAGAGAGCCACTCTAAACTTTATGCTTTTTATGCAGACACATGGTCTCCTTTAAATGGCTACCCGAAAAATATACATGGTTCAACCACAAGTATAGATAGTTTAGCAATTAATCCTATTACTGGTTCTGCTTACGCTTCAGATGACTATGACTATGATGGAGTCTCCCCCAAGATTCATGAGCTTAATTTAAAAACAGGTAAAACCACACTAAAAGTACAACTACAAGGTTCTATTGATGCTGAAGGATTGGCATATGCAAGTGATGGGAACTTATATGTTGAAGATGAAAACTACTTTAATGGTAATGGACGAAAGATATACAAAATTAACTTGAATACAGGAGTATTAACACCTTCGGCTATACTTGGTGGATCAGATGATGTGGAGGGTATCTCATGTAATGGTACTCAAATAGCCATAGATTATCCAAGCATCACTTTTTCGGACAGTTCCGTTATAGAAGGGAATAGTTCAACAACTGATTTAAATTTTATCCTCACACTTAGTAAACCTGCGTTAGAAGATATTACCTTTGACTATAATATAACGGACTACAACTCTACAGTAACAGAAGATTATATTTATGATATAAACAGAACCATTACCATTCCTAAGGATGCAACTACAGGAATCATTACTATTAAAATTAAAGGGGACAGAGAAGAAGAAGAGAACGAAGATTTTTTACTTCAACTCTTTAATGTCAAATTTGCTGTCCTTGGCACAAGTAGTGCTATTGGTACTATTATAAATGATGATAGAGAGATTCCTGTTGGTGAACCATTTAACTGTTCTCAAGATAGTTACCTAACAACGAGTAATGATTTATACTCTTTAAATTTAACGGATGGAAACAATAGTATTCTACAAGAAAATTACACCACTGATAGTATTAACGCTATTGGATATAATGTAAAAGATGATTTTATTTGGGGTTGGAACTTAACAAAGAAACAAATTGTAAGAATCGATGCAAACTATACCGTTGAACTCTTTGAAACATCTGTAGATACTTCAGAACATGACATTAGTGACAGTGCAAAAAATGGATTTACCTCTGGAGATGTCTCTAAAGATGGAATTTTATATCTAGCAAAACCATCTCTTGACCATAAGCTTCATAGATTTGATTTAAATTCTACACAACCTGTATATCTTGGTTCATATGATTTTAATGACAGCACTATACATTTTGGAGATTTTGCCATTAACCCTATAGATGGCTATCTCTATACTACAGCCAATAAAGTTCTTTATAGAATAGACCCATCTAATGCAAATATTGACAATCTCGGTTTAGTTCAAGGAGATTTAACCAGTAGTGATAGTGGATATTTTCACTCCTATGTATTTGATAAAGATGGGAATATGTATTTCTACAGTAACTCTAACGGTAAAAAAGTATTCAAATTAGATTTATCTGACTTTAACAATCCAAGTACCCAAGCAGAGGAGTTTACTACTTTAGATTGGGTATCTGGTTCAGGAGATGGAGCAAGATGTGCAAATGCTGAGATGCCAGAAAAAATTAAGCCTATAGGATGTATAGCCAGTGCATTTATGTTTCAAAATAACCATACAGATATTTCAACACTCAACTTAACCAATGGAGAAATGCAACTAATACAATCCGAACCCATCTCAGAAGATACCATTAATTCCCAAGGATTTAATAAGAAAGATGGCTTTTTTTGGGGTTACAATCAAAGTAAAAAAAATGGAACAATAACAAAAATAGGTCTAAATTCTACTGGAAAGTGGTCAACAAAAGAGTTTAAGATTGATGGATTAGAAGGATTTAGCTCTTATGTTGGAGATATAAATTCTCATGGTCATCTCTATCTAAAACAAGGAGGAAGTAGTAAACGCGTTGTTATAATTGACCTAGACCCCAACTCAAATACTTATTTAAGTCAATTACCAGAGATTCAACTCACTCAAAATCTTTCTACAGCTGATTGGGCATTTAATCCAATCGATAATATGCTCTATGCTGTTAACAATGCCAATAGCAATAATATAAAATATCTCTATAAAATAGATCCTAACAATGGAAATATCCTCTACAAAAAAGATACTAATTTAGCAAAAAGAAGAGGTTTTGGA
>Ga0256844_10000933_pt1 | contig 11072 bp, 10 predicted proteins | sample MusselsmetaG_FD_189100 | JGI IMG/M metagenome (GOLD analysis project Ga0256844, IMG submission 189100) | Mussel associated microbial communities from hydrothermal vent at the East Pacific Rise, Pacific Ocean - Mussels | ecosystem: Host-associated > Mollusca > Shell > Unclassified ... | reverse complement strand
CGATGCCCAAACGAGTGGTGGTTTGTTAATCGCTGTTTCGGAAGAGCAAGTACCTGCAGTCAAAAAAATGCTTGATGATGAGGGCTTGTTTAGTGGCGAAATAGGTTATTTGACTGAGCATACAACAGGGAAAAGAATAATCGTGAAGTAATTCACTTTTTTATATAAAAAGTCCTGATAGAATCTACTGTTCTATCAGGACTTTCTGTTTATAACAGCCCTCGAGCTTTAATCTCCAAATACTTATTAATAGTTTGAATGGTTAATGCTTCGGGAGCCGTGAATAGTGTTTGAATTCCATGTCTTCCTAACTCCTTGAGAAACATCCTTTTTTCGAAATTGAAATTATTCGCAATAGTTTTTAAGTAAACCTCATCCATGTTTTTTGCTTCAGAGTTTGCTACTTTTTCGATTTCAGTATTTTCATAGCTTACCAATAAAACAAGATGATTTTTATTTAGTTGAAGAAATATAGGTAGTTGCCTCTTAAGACTATAAATACTCTCAAAATTGATAAAGAAAATTAATAAACTTCGTTGGTGGATACGGTTTTTAACTAGCGAATACACTCGATCCAAAGCAGATTCGGCAAAACGAGTTTCCTGTTTGTAAAGTGTTTCGAGCATTAAATTGAGTTGATTATTTCTTTTCTCAGCAGGTATAATCGTATGTACTTTACGGTTGTATGTAATTAAGCCAACGCGATCTGTATTTTTCAGTATTATTTGACTAAGTGCTAGTGAGGCATTAATAGAATAATCGAGTAAACTCATGCCATTAAATGGCATTTTCAGGTTTCGTCCCATATCGATAATGCAATATACATTTTGCGACTTCTCATCTTGAAATTGGTTAACCATCAATTGGTTTTTTCTTGCCGTAGCTTTCCAATTGATATGTTTTATTTCATCACCAATATTGTAATTTCTAACTTGTTCAAACTCTTTGTTATAACCTAAATGACGAATCTTTTTTAATCCTAGTAAGTTTCGCATCTCGGCAAACGAGAGCAATTCTATTTCTTTCAATTGATGAAATGAAGGATATACCGCAATGTCCACAGATTGTTTTACGGTATAACGTCGTTCCATAAAACTAATCATGCTTTTTACAAATACATTGATATTGCCGAAGCTATAAACTCCTCGTTTAATGGGCCGTAAATTATAGGTAACATTTTTGATTTCTCCTATATTGAGCTCGGATTTATGTTCAAAATCACGTATTTGAAACTGCTTGGGTAATTCGTCTATTACTCTAATTTTGAGTTTAATATTGTAGTGATTTTCTAGAGTTATCTTAACCTGATTTTGGTCTCCATTGGAAAATCGATTCGCTGTTTTACGACTTGCTGTTATTCCATGCCGATTGGAGTAAAGTAAAAAGAAATCTAAAAGGGTAAGAATACTAAAAATCCAAAGAGCGAGTTTTGCCACATAATGCATGGGATACCAAAATGCAGATATGGTATATAGGGCAGCGATGCTTAGCCCAAAAATGTAGAACTGGCTACGAAAGAATATGGATTTTAGAAAACGCACTATCTTGGAATTTCAGTTTCATTTAATAATTCACGAATGTATTCAATGGATTCAATTCCTTCAATTTCTTTTTCAGGACTCAAAATCAATCGATGGACTAAAATATGTGGTACGACAAATTTAATATCATCAGGACTAACAAAATCGCGGCCTTGCATTGCAGCGAAGGCTTTTGAGGAATGCAGAATAGCAAGTGAAGCGCGTGGTGAGGCTCCTAAAAATAAATTTGGATTATTACGAGTTGATTCTACTATTTGTGCAATATAACGAATAAGTTTTTCTTCCACAAAAACATCACCTACCAGCTTGCGTAAATCATCAAGTTGCTTACGACTGATAACCGTTTTCACATCATCAACATTTATGTTGTGTTTACGTTTATTAAAGTCGCTAATTATTTTCACTTCCTGCTCAAGAGTGGGGTAATCCACAAGTACTTTAAAAAGAAATCTATCGATTTGTGCCTCGGGTAAACGATATGTTCCTTCTTGATCAACAGGGTTTTGAGTGGCAAGAACTATAAATGGAGCTTCTAATTTATAGGTGGTTCCATCTACTGTGATTTGTCGCTCCTCCATGGCTTCAAAAAGTGCTGCTTGTGTTTTTGCAGGGGCACGGTTTATTTCATCTGCCAAGATAATATTTGAGAAAAGTGGGCCTTTATTAAAACTGAATTTACTGCTTTGAATATTGAAAATAGATGTTCCTATGATGTCTGATGGAAGCAAGTCGGGCGTAAATTGAATCCTTTTGAAATCAGCATCAATAGTTCGAGAAAGAATACGTGCTGTGATGGTTTTGGCGACGCCAGGAACACCTTCAATAAGCACATGACCATCGGCTAAAAGTGCAATTATGAGTAAGTCAATCATTTGTTCTTGACCCACAATAAAATTACTAATCTCAGAGCGTATCTCTTCAATCTTTTTTGCAAAAGGTTGTAAATCAATTCGTGTTTTGAAACTTTCTTCAGGAGAATCGTTGTCAGTTGCTTCCTGAGATACAGTCGCACTATTAAGAGTAGCATCTGTTTTTGTTTCTGATTGACTTTGATCTGCTAGGGCATCGCTTTCAGATGGTTGATCTGCTGTGGGTTCCAATTTGTTTTCTTGCGCTGTCATAATATTATGATTTTTTGTTTTTAGCTTGTTTGAATTTTTCGATTCGGCTATTCAACTCCAATAAAGTAGTGTCTGATATAGATTCTGAATTGCGAATAGACTGTATTAGTTGGACTAACTTCTTTACCTCGCTTGTTTCCTGTCCCGATTTTCTACTAAGTTTATCAATATAATCATCACTAAGGGTTTGGCTTCTTATAAAAAAGCGCGTATTTAAATAGTCGAAGAAATGCCTTATTATTTTATCAGCCATATTTTTATGACTTTTTTTATGAATGTACAACTGCGAAACGCTATCAACCAACTCTAATGAATTATTTACTAGGGGTTCTACAACAGGAATAGCTCTTTGTTCTCGCTTGGCCTTAAATAATATGTATAGAATAAATAAGAATAGTGCAAAATAGTAGGCTGTTTTTAGATGAGTTTCTGATAAAATATAACGTAAGGCTCTACGGTCTTCTGATTCTAGATGGTCGAGAGAAACATCCCAAAGCAATGAATTATTAGGTAAGTAGGAAACTAGATGTTCGGTATATTCATCAGTTTGTTTTTTAAGAATATTGAAGTTTGTAAACACAAGGGGATTAGTATGAATAAATAATTTTCCTTTACCTATTTCGAAACGAATATAGTTAGGATATTTATTTTTAGCTTTTCCTAATATCTTATAAGGGTATTTAATACTGCTAATACTTTCAAAGGTAGTGATACTCGAGTACTTTATGACTCCTTGAATATTGGGATAATCCTTTAAGTTCATTGAGATAAGCTGACCATTATTGCCAAGATATTGACTGTTAATATATATTCCTAGCGTATCTTTTAAATAGGAATCGAAAGAGAATGCAGAAAGAAGTACAGTATTTCCTTCGTTAATATAATCAAGTAAGGCATCTATACTGTAATCATCAGTATAAAAATCGGGACGAATAATGATCAGATTATGGTTGTAAGTGGTGTCATATTCCCAAAGCTGATAATAATTCTGTCTATTATTTTGTAATTGATTGCTTGGGAATAAATCTTCTAAAGATTCATAGAATATATAAGTGCCATAGGGTTTTTTATCACGATATTTGAGACTTGCCTCCCACGAAACAGTCCGTGGAGCTAGCCATTCGAACAGTATATATAGAACTACTGTAACGGCGAGGATTATTCCATATGTTTTGGTATTCCTCATAAGCGGTCAAGTTGTTCTTTTAGAATTTCGAACTCATGGTTATTTTTATGATAATCAGCTTCGTTAATTTCAAAATTACCATACCAAATATTATCGAATACTAAGGCCACCGATTTATAATGATTGCGTATTTTCGAGTCTTTAATTTCGAGAAAGTATTCATAATTAGTCTTATAGGGCTCCCATTTTATTATACCAGCTATGCTCAACTTTTTTAATAATTCAAGATATTGAAACCTGATGGCTAGTTTATAGTTGTTATTATTAAGTGCTTGACTAATATGTTTTGAAAAATCAATTGCTGTAATATTATTTTCTTCAATAACTATTGATGGTCCTGTTGCATTTCTATTTCTTCCGGCCATCCTTCGAATAATAAACTTTTTTCTATTAAAGAATAGGATGAGAACAACGATAGCTATAAGGAAATAATTGAAATTTGAAAAGATAAAATAGGCTGGTTTTGAACCAAATATACTACTCAAAAAGCGGAGAAAGGCTCTACCCCAAATATCATAATAGTCACTCTGATTTTCTTCCATGTCAGCATAGAAGAAATCTCGATCATTTCTAATTTTTTCAATTTTTTCTTTCGAAAAATGCCTCTCAACAGGCTTATTAGTAGCCCATAGCGAATGAGTGATTGTTGTAAAAACAATCATTAGGAATATGATTTTCAGATATCTTTTAATAATCAAAATCATCATCTTCAGTGTGAGTTCCCAATAGGTTTATTTCGTTTATCATTCCAATATGCTCCCTGTCTTCGCGTATCGAAAAGTAGTAAAATGAATATGCCACAGCGGTGATAATCCATATAAGAGTGTAAGTAGCATATTGTATAAATGAGCCTAAGGTTACTAATGAATAGGCTAAGTAATTGTCATTTTCAAAATTTAGAAAAGAAGCGTCATTATATAGGCCAAACATAAGGGCAATTATGAAAGGGCCAGTAATAAGATAGCTAAATAGAAGCTCAATACCATTGAGTACTAGAGAGAGCCCCACGGTGAACCAGAAGTGTCCTTGAATTAGAGAGAAACTTCTTGAAATGGCTGAGCCAACGGTTCCTTTTTCAAAAATAATAACTGGTAATACAAAAGATAAATAGGTATAAAGTACTAATCCAGGAATATAAAAAAACAATGAGGCTGTACCGACAATTATTCCTGCGACAATTGTGGTTCCGATAAAAGGCCCTAGTCGAGGAGTTAGCGATTTCCAGATGTTTTTTACACTTATTGCATTAGGGCTTGTTGCATCATTATAGTTTTTTATAAGAACGTAAATAGAGAAATTGAAAAGCGACATTCCAGAAATAAAAATAAAAAAGCCTAGAAAAATGATTGCAGGATTACTATTAATTATGGAGTACATAATTATTCCAAATCCCAATACAAGAAGAGGGAGGGCAAATGATAAAAATGCCTTCAAAATGGAACGCCCATTTTGTTGAATAAAATCAAAGGTAACATTAATGATTTCACCAAAATTGCGATGTTTATGGATGTTTATTTTATCCTTGTATTCCATTCTTTATTTTTTGGTTTAGATAAGATGGATACATGAAAAAATAGGCAATGATTAACATGATAGAACCTCCAATAATACTCCAATCAAGAATAAAAGAGTTCTGATAATGACGCGTGAGATAGCTTTCGATAAAAGCAGCGAATATGAAAAATGGTATTAATCCACTGACCATAATTACTCCTTCTTTAGCTCCTTGTTTTAGGCTTTGTCCGCGAGAGAAAGTGCCTGGAAAAAGAAGGCTATTTCCCATGACCAAACCTGCTGCTCCTGCTATTATTATAGAAAATATTTCAATGGTGCCATGGAGCCAAATTGCTGACATTGATGCGAGTGCAAGTCCTTTTTGAAAAAAGAAATATTGAAAAACGCCAAGCATCATTCCATTTGAAAACAGAAGATAAAAAGTGCCTATTGAAAGTAGAATGCCAGAGGCAAAGGCTAGAAAAGATACATGAATATTATTCCATGCAATGCGCAGAAACATACCAAGTTCTTCACTTCCTTCATATACTGCCATGGGGTTGCCTGTTTCAATATTATTGAGGGTCATGTTTATATAGGAATCTCCCAAAATAAGACGAGCAAATTCCTCATCGTGTGCCACTGAAACAGCTCCAATAATTGCCGATATAATAGTGATAAGAAATGCATAAAGAATTTTCCTTCGATTATTGTATAATGTGATTGGATAATCGTATAAAAAGAATTGAATTAGTTTATTCTTTTTCGATTTTCGTCGTTTAAATATATTTTGATGCGCCTTAAATGTAAGTTGGTTTAGATATTTTGTAGTTTTGCTCTTCGGAAAAAAACTTTGGGAGAAAGCTAGGTCATCCGTCAATTCTATGTAGAGTTGAGCCAAATGGTCTGGGTTATTGTTACCTTTATCATTGAGAAAGGATTCAAATTCCTGCCATCGTTGTCCGTTGTTTTTTATAAAGCGTATTTCATTCATTTTGGACCACTAAAGTATGAATTTAATTTCGATTAACACTACACAAAATGTAAATTTATTAACAGAGAAAGCAGGTGTAGGGCGCCGAGTGCTTGCTATACTTCTAGATTACGTAATTGAGGGGGGAGCTGTTATTGCATTTTTTTATTTTATGGGCACCTTTAGCCTTAGTCCATCAGAGTCGTATAATTCTTTTGTAGCTGTTTTTATAAGCCTGTTTTGGTTTTTCTATCATTTTCTTTTTGAGGTGTTTACTGAGGGGCAAAGTGTAGGAAAAATTGTTACCAAGATACGCGTAGTACGTTCAGCAGGTGAACGAGCAAGTATATATCAGTATTTTATTCGGGCTTTATTAAGACCCATTGATATGATTTTTGGTCTAGGATTATTGGTAATGGTGTTTAATATTAGGGGGCAGCGCTTAGGAGATATTGCCGCCGATACCATTGTAATTAGTATTGATGCCAAAGTAACATATCAAGATATGATTATCACAGATATTGAAGAAAACTATGTGCCTTTACTCGATCGTGCAAAAATCGAGAAACTTGCGGCAAAGGATGTTGAATTAATTAAGCAAGTGGTTTCTGAAACCCATCGTACCCTTGACTATAGTATGTTGGGATTATTGCATGCAAAAGTATTGACAGTGCTTGATGTTAGGTCTGAAATGCTTCCCGTTGATTTTCTTGAAAGAGTAGTGAAAGATTATAATTATTACGCATAAGAGGCGTTACTTTTAATACTGTGTATGGCAAATTAATTTTATATATTCGCAACATTAAATCACAATAGAATAATCGAATGAGAGCATTATTAATAATACTATTTATATATCTAATATTCAGGTTTTTTACAAGGACTTTGCTGCCCTATTTTGCAAAAAGTTATGTAAAAAAAGCCCAAGAGAAATTCTACCAACAGAATCCCAATATTAATCCCGAAGAAGCCAAAAGAAGAGAAGGCGAGGTTAATATCAAGAGTAAGCCAACGGCTAAAACAACTCAGAAGGAAGAGTTGGGTGATTATGTCGATTTTGAAGAGGTGGAAGAGGATAAGTAAATTCTGAATTTAGGATAAAACGCATAAGTACATAAAAACGTATCAATGAAGAACTTTAACTTTAAAAATTCAATTCCATATATCGCTGGAATTATAATATTTCTAGGAATTACTGTCTTTTATTTTGGCCCACTTTTTCAAGGGAAACATCTAAAGCAAGGAGATATTATTAACCATAAGGGAATGTCCAAGGAAATTGTAGATTTTCGTAAAGCACATCCTGGCGAGGAACCCCTTTGGACCAATTCTATGTTTGGGGGAATGCCTGCTTATCAAATTTCGGTTAGATATACTTCAAATGTATTAAAGTATGTGGATGCCTACATTTTCCGCCTACACTTACCTAGCCCTGCTGATTATTTATTTTTGTATATGGTGGGATTCTTTATTTTATTATTGGTCCTTGGAGTCGATCCGTGGTTAAGCGTCGTCGGGGCTATTGCTTTTGCTTTTTCTTCCTATTTTATTATTATTTTAGAAGCAGGGCATAACTCAAAAGCCCATGCAATAGGTTATATGGCTCCCGTATTAGCTTTTGTAATTTATACTTTTCGTACAAAGAAATATCTTTTGGGAGGAGTGCTTTTCTCCTTTTTTATGGCTTTGGAGCTAAATGCCAACCATCCTCAAATCACGTATTATCTGGGACTTATTATTTTAATATATGGTATCAGTGAGTTTATATCATCTATTCGCGAAAAGCAAATCCCTCATTTTGTTAAATCGGTTGGCGTATTAGTCGTAGGATTACTTCTTGCTTTGGCAACAAGTTTAGGTAATTATTGGACCACTATGGAGTATTCTCCATACACTATTCGAGGAGCATCAGAATTATCTTTCGACCATCATATAAAATCAGCTGGTTTGGACCGTGATTATGCTACGCAATGGAGCTATGGTAAGGCCGAAACGGCAACCTTGCTTATTCCCAATGCCAAAGGAGGAGGTAGTATTCCTTTAGGCGCTTATGCCAAAGATGAAGTTAAAAAAGTAAATCCCCGCTACCAGCAAAATGTAGCACAATTTGGAAGCTATTATGGAGCACAACCATTTACCTCTGGCCCTGTGTATATTGGTGCTATTGTTGTTTTTCTATTTGTGCTAGGTTTATTTATTCTTAAAGGAAGTTTCCGTTGGGTGCTTTTGGCGGCTACATTATTATCGATTTTCCTTTCGTGGGGGCATAATATGATGTGGTTTACCGATTTATTTTTCGATTATCTACCTGCGTATAATAAGTTTAGAACCGTTTCAATGATTCTGGTAATAGCGCAGCTTACGATGGCATTAATGGCTTTCTTAGCATTAAATGAAGTATTGAAAAATCCAAATGTAGTGAAAGAAAAGGCTATGGCTTTTTATATTTCATTCGGATTGACAGGAGGTTTGGCATTAGTATTCTACTTAATGCCTAATATGTTTTTCGATTTTTTGAGTAGTAGAGAAGTGAATCAGTTAGCTGATTTACAAGTACAGCAACCACAGTCCGCAAGCTTGTATCAAGAATTATTTGACGAAGCTGCTAATGTGCGAATGACAATTTTTAAGTCCGATGCATTACGTAGCTTTGGACTAATACTCTTTTCTGGCTTGGCATTATTCCTTTATGGAATGAAGAAAATCCCGAAGGCCGCACTTATTGGAGTAATCGGTGTTTTGGTGTTGATTGATATGGTGCCTGTGGATAAGCGCTTCTTGAAAGATGATGATTTTAAACGTCAAAATTTTAATACAAAGCCTTATACGATGTCGCAGGCCAATTATGAAATACTTCAAGATAAAGAGTTGGGTTACAGGGTATTTAATGTTACAGTAAGTCCATTTAATGATGCATCTACTTCTTATTTCCACAAATCAATTGGGGGTTATCATGGAGCCAAACTACGACGTTATCAAGATGTTATTGAGCATCATTTGGGTAAAAACAATATGGCGGTAATCAATATGTTGAATACCAAATATTTTATTGTCAAAGGGCAGCAAGGGCCTATGGCACAGTCTAATCCTGGAGCTATGGGGCCTGCATGGTTTGTTCATTATATTAAATGGGTTCCCAATGCCGATCAAGAGATAATACATTTGGGAAAAGTTTTGGCGATAAATACTTTAGTTTCCGATGAAAATGTGCAAATTTTTGGGCGTCCCATGGAGGTAAATGACACCATGCTTATAACAACGGATATTGTTGTGGGAAATACTAAATTTGATTTGTCAAAGTATCGATTACAACAAGGAGTAAAATATGTTTTCGGTAAGGATCCTTCTAATATGGATTCCAATTTCATTGATTTAAGTAGCATTGTAGGAAGTAGCAAATTAGCTAAAAAGCAGTTTGAAGCGCAGTTGATATTTGATTTCAACCCAGCACAAGCCGCGATAGTTGATAAGCATTTTGCTTCGTATATGGAGGGCTTTGATTTTACATTTGATCCAACAGCAAAAATAAAATTAGTGCATTATCAAGCTAATTACTTAAAGTATGAAACAGCTGCAACATCAGAACAATTAGCTGTATTCTCCGAAATATACTATAAAGATGGTTGGGATGCTTTTATCGATGGTAAGCCTGCTAACTACGCTCGTGCCGATTATATTCTTCGAGCCATGAAAATACCCGCAGGAAAGCATGTGGTAGAATTCCGTTTTGAACCAAGTTCATACACCATTGGAAAAATGATTTCTTTGATTTCATCGGTATTGGTGCTATTATTACTTATTGGAGTGGGATATTTGACTTTGAAAGGAAAGGAAGAGTAGGATATTTGAATCTTGATTTTAGACTTAAGATTTTTGATTTAGGTTTAGATCTCAAGAGTTCATTAGATATATTAAGAAAATGTGTTTTATTATGACTTCGCATGAATTAGAAGAACGGTTGATTGATTTTGCAGTATTAATATTAAGAATTGTAAAATCATTACCGAATGATGATGCTGGAAAAGTCCTGAGGCATCAGTTGGCTAAATCAGGAACGTCTCCTGCCTTAAATTATGGTGAAGCTAGAAGTGCTGAGTCAAAAAGAGATTTTATTCATAAAATAAAAATTGTTAATAAAGAATTACGAGAAACACATATTAATTTAAGGATTATTAAAAAGTCTGAAATGCTTATGAAACCTGTGTTAGATGACGGAATTAATGAGGCAAATGAGTTAATTTCTATTTTTACAGCCACAATAAAATCAAGTAGTAAAAACTAATGTTTTAGATGGTTTCAAATCAAAAATCAAATTTCGAACATCAAAAATCTAATATCAATTGAAAAAAGTCCTAATCATATCATACTACTGGCCGCCCTCAGGCGGTGCTGGCGTTCAGCGATGGTTGAAGTTTGCAAAGTACTTGCCTGAGTTTGATTGGGAACCTCATATTTACACACCAGAAAATCCAGAGGCTCCTGCTCAGGATAATTCCCTTTTGAATGATATTCCAAAGGAAGTGGTTGTGATAAAGCAGCCCATTTTTGAACCCTATGGTTTTTATAAGAAATTTACAGGAAATAAGAAGAGTGTGAATGCTGGTTTTTTATCTGAGAATAAAGATTCTCGCAAAAAGTTTACCGAACAGTTGTCAATTTGGGTGCGAGGAAACCTGTTTATTCCCGATGCACGGAAGTTTTGGATAAAGCCGTCCATAAAGTTTCTAAAAGAGTATATTCAGAAAGAAGGAATAGAA
>Ga0256844_10000932_pt1 | contig 11074 bp, 9 predicted proteins | sample MusselsmetaG_FD_189100 | JGI IMG/M metagenome (GOLD analysis project Ga0256844, IMG submission 189100) | Mussel associated microbial communities from hydrothermal vent at the East Pacific Rise, Pacific Ocean - Mussels | ecosystem: Host-associated > Mollusca > Shell > Unclassified ... | reverse complement strand
TGCCAACTCTTAGTTTGTTACAGACATGTTTTACCTCTTCTTTAGGTGTTTGGGGGAAAAGTATAACAAACTCTTCTCCACCCCATCTTGCAAAAATATCTGTATTTCTTACATTGGAGTTGAGGTATTGAGCAAGCATAATGAGAACTTCATCTCCTACTAAGTGTCCATACTTATCGTTGAAGTTTTTAAAATGGTCAATATCTATAATAGCCATACTAAGTGTTCTTTTATATCGTATATTTCCATTAAACTCTCTTTGTGCAACCTCATTGAACTTGTTTCTGTTAAAGACTCCAGTAAGACCATCAATATAAGCTTTCTTTTGAATTTCTAACTCTTTTTCCTTAAGTTTTGTAATGTCTGTTAGCGTTATGAGGTAACTGTTTTTATCGTTATTAGTCGTTCTTGAAACTGCAATCTTAAAAGATTTTGGTGTGAGGTGTTTGTCTAGGACGAGTATAACTCTTTCATCCTCTTGTGTTCTTTTGATAAGCTGGATAAAGGATTCATCTGCTTCTGTGAGCTTATTATGAAGATAACCCTCTTCTTCAATGAGAAGATTGAGTAGTTTAGTATGTTTATTATTAAACTCTTTTTCATCATCCACACCGAAAAAATCTTTAAATTTTCTATTTGAAAAAGTAACCTTATTAAAATTTGTCATAAGCATAATATCATCAGTAGCATTGAGAACATCATTGAGTAGTTTATGCTCTTGCTCGATATTGTATTTTGTGATTAACAGAGAGTAAGTTAGATATGTCAAAATTAGGAAAAGTATGAGTAGAACTAATTGAGTTATGTATGTGCCTTTTATGGTTGAGAAGACAAAAGGACTATCCTCATAGGAGACAAGCCAGGCAAGTGTTTTTTTGTTCTGTATATCTTTGATTGGAAAAAACGATGCAACTGTTACATATTTAAAATCAATCATAGTGTAGACAGAAAATGACTCTTGGTTTTTAATGCCTCTGTTTATTTCATCTTTTTTATCTTTGAAATGGATTTTGTTATTTGTAATACACTTTTGCTTTGAGTGTATACCATTTAGAGTCAACATATAGTCCTTATGTTCAGCACTCTGTGTGTACTCTAAAAGTAAATCATCTCTCTTCCATGTATTTACTTTAAAGATTTTTTTATTGACGAGAAAATGAGTATGGATATTACTTACATCTGTGAGATACTCCTGAAAACTATTACTTGAAAAAGAGACCTCCATCGCTCCTACATATGTTCCATCTTTTGCAAATAATGGATAGGTATTTCGAAACCCATAAGCAGTTTTCCCTTGTGTAAAAGCTTTTATAGGCTTTTTTGTACTATTTACATATCTATAATCCTCTCGCACCTGTGTTAAGTCATCTCCAAACTTATCAGGATTTTGCATTCGTAAAAATGATACATTGTTTGGCAGTACAAACTGAAACTGTAATGCACCCTTTGTTTTTAGGATATTGTATTTAACTTTTAAGGAGTTGTAGAGTTCTTTTCTAAGCACTGTCATTTCAGTATCTGTTGCTGTTTGAACTTTTGTCATTATAGGAATGAGTTTTGTCATAAAAATAGTAGAACGGTATGCTGCATTGGCAGTTGTAGATTGGTTATGCAGTAAGATTTTATAGTGAGTCTGTAAATCTTTTAAATTGTCTTGAAGTGCTAGGTCTATTCTTTCACTTTTGTTTTTCTCTGTAAGATAATATGTGAGGGAATTTATCGAGATAAAGAGAGTTAAGAGTAAGAGAAAAAGTTTCATTTTATTTTGTTTCACAGATTCCCCTTTTAATAATATAATCGAGTACAATTAATTGTATAACAATAAGAATAAAGTCTTTATTAATAAACTCTATATGCTATAATCCTATTTATAATTTTAAAAAAAGAGTCATATGATACAGCTACAAAACATCTCAAAAAACTTCGCTTCCCAAGAGCTATTTAACTCTCTAAATTTTAAGTTAAACGCAGGGACTCGTGTTGGCTTAGTTGGTAGAAATGGAAGTGGAAAATCAACACTTTTTAAACTCATTCTTGGAGAAGAGAGTGCTGATAGTGGGGATGTAATCATTCCTAAAAACTACAAGATAGGGACACTCAAGCAGCATCTTACATTTAGTGAATCAACTCTGCGTGAGGAGTCTGCTTTAGCTCTAGAAGATGAGATGAAGTATGATGTTTATCGTGTAGAGAAGATTTTGTTTGGACTTGGGTTTAGTGCAGAGGATTTAGACAAAGACCCACTCTCTTTTTCGGGCGGTTACCAGATACGCATAAATCTAGCTAAACTTCTGGTTACTGAACCAAACCTCTTACTTCTTGATGAACCTACCAACTACCTTGACATCGTCTCTCTTCGTTGGCTCAAAAACTTTCTTCGTGCTTTTGAGGGAGAGCTTATCCTCATCACCCACAACCGTGACTTCATGGATAGTGTTTGTACTCATACTATGGGACTGGTAAGAAAAAACATAGAGATGATACCGGGAAATACTCATAAGTTTTATGAGCAGTTAAGTCAAAATGACGAACTCTATGCAAAACAGAAAATCTCACAAGATAAAAAAGTAAAAGAGTTAGAAGAGTTTATAGCCAAAAACAAGGCTAGAGCATCTACAGCAGCACTTGCACAGTCTAAGGTCAAGCAACTTGAGAAGATGGACTTGATGGATGACCTAGCCTTTGATAATAGCCTCTCTTTTGACTTTAACTTTAAAGAGACACCTGCAAAGCTTATGTTAGAGGTTGAGGGACTTAGCTTCGGGTATACAGAAGATAACATACTCTTTAAAGATATATCGTTCAATATAAAACGCAGTGAGTGTATAGGTATCATAGGAAAAAATGGTAAGGGAAAATCAACCCTTTTAAACACTTTAGCAGGAGAGTTAAAAGCTCTTTGTGGAACTATAACTTCTCATCCATCAGTAGAGTTTGCACACTTTGGTCAGACAAATATCGCTCGGCTACATGAAAAAGCGACTGTAACAGATGAGATTCACTCAGCGAACACAAAACTCTCAACACAGACCATAAGAAGTATCTGTGGGGCTATGATGTTTAGTGGTGATAGTGCTGATAAAAAGGTTTCACTTCTCTCCGGTGGAGAAAAGTCCCGTGTGATGTTAGGTCAAATCTTAGCTAGAGAAGTGAACCTGCTCTTTCTTGATGAGCCTACAAATCACCTTGATATGGATAGTATAGAAGCACTTACAAAAGCTATACAAGAGTTTGATGGGGCTGTGATGATAGTAACTCACTCCGAAGAGTTACTCCGTCGTGTCTGTGATAGACTTATAATCTTTGCTAAAGATGGAGCAGAGTACTTTGATGGTGGCTATGATCTGTTTTTAGAGAAGATAGGTTGGGAAGAAGATGAACAAGTTGAGAAAGTTAAGACTGCTCCTAAGTCAAATACAAAAGAGAACAAGAAACTTAAGGCAGAACTAGTAAGAGAGCGAAATAAACAGACCTCTTCACTCAAGAAAAAAGTAGATAAACTTGAGAGCAGTATTATGAAGATAGAAGAGGAGCTAGAAGTTCATCATCAAGAGTTAATAGAGGTCTCAAACGCAGGAGATAGCTCAAGGTTAATGGAACTTTCAAAACTTGTAGGACAAGAAGAGAGTAGGGTTGAAGAGCTTTTTGAAGAGCTAGAAGAGGCTCAAACTGAACTTGATGAGATAAATGAATCATACGAGATTAAAATTTCAGAATTGTAATCTTAAATAAACCTAAATTTAAGTAAGTTATAAGCTTATATGGTTATACTTTCGCCACTAAAACAAGCGTTCGCGTTTGCTTAAAAAATTTAAATACTAAAAAGGTTCATAATGAAATTTACTAAAATTGCAACTACTGAACAAATTGATCAAAAATGGATTTTGATTGATGCTGAAGGTAAAACATTTGGTCGTATGATGACAGAAGTAGCAACACTTCTTCGTGGTAAGAACAAAGTATGTTGGACTCCAAACATTGACTGTGGTGACTATGTAGTTATCATCAACGCTTCTAAGGCTAAATTTAACGGTCTTGGTAAGATTAACAATAAAGAGTACTTCTCTCACTCAGGTTACTTCGGTTCTACTAAGAGTGTTAAAATGACTGAGCTTTTAGAGAAAAACCCTGAGAAACTTTATAAGTTATCTGCTCGCGGTATGCTTCCAAAAACTAAGCTTGGTAACAAAATGCTTAAAAAACTAAAAATTTATGCAGGTGCTGAACATCCTCACACTGCTCAACTAGCTAAGTAAGGAATAAAGAATGGCAAATACAATTTATGCAACTGGTAAACGTAAAGCGTCTATCGCAAAAGTATGGTTAACTCCAGGTACTGGTAAAATGACTATCAATGGTCTTTCTTTAGACGCATGGTTAGGTGGACTTGAAGCTAAGAAGCTTCGTGTTAAGCAACCATTAGTTCTTTCTAAGCAAGAGACTTCAGTTGATATCGTTGCTACTACTTTAGGTGGTGGTTTCGGTGGTCAAGCTGATGCTCTTCGTCACGGTATTTCTAAAGCTCTAGTAGAGTTTAACCCAGAAATCAAAGCTATCCTCAAACCAGAGGGTATGATGACTCGTGATGCACGTGTTGTTGAACGTAAGAAACCAGGTAAGAGAAAAGCTCGTCGTTCTCGCCAGTTCTCAAAACGTTAATCACTCGACTTTCGTTTCTTTATCAATGCATTTTGCATTGGTAAAACCTCTTTTTACAAACTTCTCAAACTAACACTTTAAATTAACTCTATTCCTATATAATATCTCTAAAATATTTAGAGGATAAATTTATGAAAAAAATCATCATTCTAGTTGTACTACTCATAGCAATAGCTGCTGCCCTTCCTATTATCGGAAATAGTGTAGTAAAAGAGAAACTCGATACAAGAATCTCAGAACTTAAACAGTACGGTATTAAGACAAAAACTGATGAGACTCACTCTACTTACTTAAACACTTCAAGACACTTTGAGTTTGTTTTAGAAGATAGCCAAGAGTTTATAGCTTACCTTAACAAGTACTCAGATCAGCAGATTCCACCCTATGTTAACTCTATGCTTGATGGTGTTGTGATAGGTGCAGATATAGAGTATGCGAATTTTCCACTTTCAAAAGCAATAAGTGTTGAACTTTATCCACTCAGTCTTTCAAAAACAGCAAGCCAAAACCTACAAAAGAGTAATAATAAATTTTACAAATACTTAGATGCTTTTTTGAAACAAAAAGGTGTTCTTTATCATATAAACTATGACCTTGCAACATCATCTTTTAGTGGTTATATAAAAGATATTAATGAGAGCTACACACTAGAGGACAATGTAAGATTAAATGTCAAACTAAGCAAGGCAATCTTTGATGGTAAGGGTGATTTAATAGCTCCTACAGCACTAACATCAGAGGTAAAAGAGTTACACTTTGAAATTGTAAAAGATGGTGAAGAGGTGATTTTTGATTTAAACGACTTTAGTAGTACAAGTAGTTTCGAGTCTCAGACTACATACCTTACAAGTGCAGAGCTAAAATCATTTAAGATGATAGTAAGTGCAAGTGGGAGTGACTTTGATGTGAAGATGGATAAGATAAGAATGAACGCTTCATCAAACACTCAAGGCGAGTATGCAGAGTTAAACTCAAAAACATCACTTGAAGCACTTACATTAAACTCAAAAGAGTTAAGCTTCAATATGAAAAACTTTAACTTTGATATAGCAGCAAATGGTGTTAACAAAGAGGCTTTTGAAGAGTTAAGAGTTCTTTTTGCTAACAAAAATATCGCCTCGTCTCCTGCACTTGAAGAAAAACTAAGAGAGAGCCTTTTGAAGCTTCTCTCAAAAGGTTTTGTTATAAATATAGCAGAGTACTCACTTGAGAACCTTACCCTAAATGCAACTCAAGATCTGAAAGGTTTTGACATAAAGTCTACTATAACTATAAAAGAGGACCCTTCTCTTGCTCAAAAGATTAAAATGTCACCACTCTTAGCTATAGCAAACTTAAATCTTAAAACAGATATTAAAATTTCTCAAGAGATGTATACAAAGCTTACAGAGGCTAATCCGATGAGTTCTCAACTCTCAAAATATGCAGTCATGGAGAAAGGAAATGTTGTTTTTCTTATCAATTTTATCGATGGTAAGTTAAGTGTAAATGGTAAAGCACTTAGATAAAAATGAAAAAAACTTTTCTTCTTCTTTTTTTGAGTAGCTGGCTTTTTGCCTCTACTCTGCATTTAGCAACCTCTACGAATCCCTCTAGACTCAACCCCATCTTAGCAACAGACTCAAGTTCTGCTGAGATAGCTGGTTATATCTTCAATGGACTTGTAAAATACGATAAAGATGCTAACAAAATTATCAGTGATTTAGCAGAGAAGTTTTACTTTGTTGATGATAAAACACTTGTCTTTGAACTTAGAAAAAATGTAAAGTGGCATGATGGGGCTGCGTTTAGTGCCAAAGATGTGCTCTTTACCTACCAAACACTTATATCAGATAAAATCTCCTCTCCTTACAGTTCGGGTTTTAGGTTTGTAAAAAGTGTAAAGATACTCAATCCTTATAAAATTCAAGTCAATTACAAAGAACCTTATTTCAAAGCACTTGAGACATGGATGATGGGTATTTTGCCTGAACATATCCTCAAAGACGAGCAAAATATGATGAGCTCAAAGTTTAACACAAAACCGATAGGGACTGGTCCGTATAAACTAGAACAGTTAGAACACTCAAAAAATATTATTTTAGCTGCGTTTGATGAGTACTTTGAGGGTCGCCCTCGTATAGATAAAATCTCTTTTCACATCATAGCCGATGCAACCACTCGCTTTTTGATGTTAAAGTCTTCACAGTTAGATATAGGGAGTGTTGAACCAATGGCATATGAGAGACAACTCAAAGAAGAATTTTTTGAGAAGTTTAAGATATATGAGAAAATATCACTCGCCTATACGTATCTTGGCTTTAACCTGCGTTTAGAGAAGTTTAAAGATGCTAGAGTTCGTAAAGCACTCTCTTTGGCTATAGATAGACAAGAGATTATAGATATACTCTTTTTCAATCATGCATCTGCGTGTAGTGGTCCTTTTCTACCTGGAAGTGCTGCGTTTAACGAGAGTGTGAAAGTCCCTACTCAAGACATACAAGAGGCTCTAAGACTTTTAAAAGAGGCTGGCTATGATGAAGAGAATCCCTTTAGCTTTGAGATAGTGACTTCTAACTCAAGTTCTATTCGTCCCTATGCAGCTCAGATACTTCAGCATCAACTTAAACGTGCAGGTGTCGTAGTGACTCTAAGAGTGATGGAGTGGCAGGCTTTTTTAAATATGGTGGTTTTTCCACATAAGTTTGATGCAGTTTTACTTGGCTGGAGTCTCTCTCCAACACCTGATCCATATGTCTTTTGGCATAGTGATAGTGATAAAAAAGGGAGTTTTAACCTTGTAGGCTACAACAATCCAAAAATGGATAAGCTTATAGAAGAGTCACAGAGTATTATAGATAGAGAACTTTTAGCAAAAAAATGGCAAAAAATGTTTAAGATGATAACGGATGATAACCCTTATCTCTTCTTGTATATACCAAACTCTATAACTGCTGTAGATAAAGATATAAAAAACATTAAACCAGCCCTTGGTGGGATCTGGCATAACTACATAACATGGGAAAAATAGATGATAATACTTTTTGATTTAGATGGCACACTTATAGACTCTACAGAAGCGATTTTAGAGAGTTTTCATAACTCTTTTGATGTGCATAATGAAAAACATCCTAGCGATGAAGCGATTAAGGCTCTTATTGGTCATCCTTTGGATGTGATGTATAAAGAACTTGGTGTAAGTGAAAGTAAGGTGTGGGAATTTGTAACAACCTACAAAGAACATTATAGAGAGATATCTACGCAAAAAACTTTTTTACTTGAGTATGCAAAAGAGGCAGTTCTTTTAGCAAGTGAGATAGCAGAGATAGGTATAGTAACAACAAAGACGGGTAAGTACTCTCAGGTTATCATGGAGCACTTTGGTGTTATGGACAAGTTCAAGGTACTTATTGGTCGTGAGCATGTAGAACATCCAAAGCCTCATGCAGAGCCAATACTCAAGGCACTAGAGAGTTTTGATAAAAATGATAAAGATATATGGATGATTGGTGATACAAGATTAGACCTCCAAAGTGCAAAAAACGCAGGTGTAAATTCAATAGGTGTTTTAAGTGGATATGATAATAAAAAAACACTAGAAACATTTACTAATATTATATTTGAAAATGCTTTTGAGGCAATAACTTACCTTAAAGGTAGAAAATTATCACACTCTTAGCTTGCTAGTATATCTAGGTATGAATATCAAGCTACCTTTAAGTGCCACTTGCCTAAAATACAGTAAATAGAATTGATAGAAACAGAAATATTTCTTGAAAAAACTTAAGGAGAATATATGCTAGAAATTAGATGGCATAGTCGTGCTGGTCAAGGGGCTGTAACTGGAGCTAAAGGTTTAGCGGATGTTATTTCAACAACGGGTAAGCATGTACAAGCATTTGCATTTTACGGATCTGCTAAGCGTGGAGCTGCGATGACAGCATATAACCGTGTTGCTGAGAAAGTTATTATGAATCATGAAAAATATATGGAACCAGATTATGTTTTCGTTATTGATCCTGCATTAGTTTTCACTTCTGATGTTACGATTAATCATAAAGAAACTACAAAGTATATAATTACTACACACATGACAACTGAGGAGCTTGTAAAAGCACAACCGAAGTTAGAAGGTAAAGAAGTTTATACTGTTGATTGTATTACGATTGCACAAGAGACTATTGGTCGTGCAATTCCAAATACTCCAATGCTTGGTGCATTTATGAAAATCTCAGGAATGTATGAGATGGACTTTTTCAAAGAAAATATGCAAAGAGTTCTTGGTAAATTACCACAGAAAATTATTGACGGAAATATGCTAGCAATTCAGCGCGCATATGACGAAGTAAAGTAAGGAGCTAGGAATGGCAAATAAAGGTTGGGATGAATTTGAAATCGGAGCTATGCTTCGTACATTTGAGGGTGAAGCTGGTAATATCGCTGGTACACTACAAGAAGACCGTAAATATACAGAAAATAGCTCATTTAGTGCAAGTGTAGCTGATTGGAGACTTGAGAAGCCAATTTTTGCAAAAGATTATTGTATCGATTGTCAATTTTGTTGGATCTATTGTCCAGATATGTCAATTATCGCTCGTGATAAGAAGATGATTGGTATAGATATGGATCACTGTAAAGGTTGTGCGATTTGTGTTGAGGTTTGTCCTACAAATCCTAAATCACTTCTAATGTTCCCAGAACAAGCAGATGAAGAAACAGAGCTAGCTCGATGGCCTGAAAAAGAAAGTAAGGAAAAATAATGGCATTTGATAAAATGGAATTAAGAGATATCGAAGTATGGGATGGTAACTTTGCTGCTGCTCAAGCTTTAAGACAGTGTCAAATTGATGTTGTTGCTGCTTACCCTATTACTCCATCAACTCCTATTGTTGAAGGTTATGCAAAATTTTTAGCTGACAATTATGTTGAAGGCGAATTTGTAATGGTTGAGTCAGAACATGCTGCTATGTCAGGATGTATCGGTGCTGCTGCTGCTGGTGGACGTGTTGCAACTGCAACTTCTTCACAAGGTTTCGCTCTTATGGTAGAAACACTTTACCAGGCGTCAGGTATGCGTTTACCAATCGTTTTAAACGTTGTTAACCGTGCACTTGCTGCACCACTAAATGTTAATGGTGACCACTCAGACATGTACCTTGGTCGTGATTCTGGTTGGATTCAGTTTGATGCATATAGCCCACAAGGTGCTTATGATTTAAACTTTATTGCATTTAGAGTAGCAGAAGATCATGATGTGCGTTTACCAGCAATGGTTCACCAAGATGGTTTTATGACTTCACATACTGCACAAGGTGTTCATACTTTAACAGATGATGTAGCTTATAGTTTTGTAGGTGATTTCAAACCAATGAATGATATGCTTGACTTTGAACATCCTGTAACTCATGGTGTTCAGACTGAAGAAGATTGGCACTTTGAGCATAAAGCTCGTCAACATAATGATATGATGACTAAGGTTATGCCTAAGATTCAAGCTGCGTTTGATGACTTTGAAAAACTTACAGGTCGTAAGTACAACATAGTTGAGAGATACGATATGGATGATGCTGATGTAGCAGTTGTTTGTATGGGTACTTCAGTTGAAACTGCTCGTGAAGTTGCTACTGAAATGAGAGAAAAAGGTATTAAAGCTGGTGTTGTTGGTATTCGTGTTGTGCGTCCATTCCCATTCTTTGAAATTGCTGAAGCTCTTAAGGGTGTAAAAGCTATCGCTGCACTTGACCGTTCAGCACCAGGTGGTGCACCAGGTATGCTTTTTAACGAACTTGCAGGTTGTCTATTTAACCAAGCAGAGCGTCCTTTACTTTCTGGTTATGTTTATGGTCTTGGTGGTCGTGACTTAACAAAGAAACATTTAGTTGATTTATATACAGAACTACAAAAAAATGTAGATGCTGGTAAAGTAACTACTCAATTACAACAGTTTATCGGTGTTCGTGGACCGAAACTAGCATTTTTATAGGGAGAAAACTATGAGCGAAATGAAAAAAATCAAAAACTTAAAAGAGTTTTCAACATCTGCAGACCGTTTTGAAGGTGCAAACCTTCTTTGTCCTGGTTGTGCACACTCTATCATTGTTCGTGAAGTTTTAAACGCAACAAACGATGACTTAGTACTTTCAGCATCTACAGGGTGTCTTGAAGTTTGTACTGCTGTTTATCCATATACATCTTGGGATGCTTCTTGGATTCATATCGGTTTTGAAAATGGTTCTACTGCAGTTGCAGGTGCAGAAGCAATGTACAATGCACTTAAAAATAAAGGTCGCCTAAAGCAACCTGATCGTAATCCTAAATTCATCTCTTTTGCAGGTGATGGTGCATCTTACGATATCGGTTTTCAGTGGATTTCTGGTTGTATGGAACGTGGTCATAATATGATGCATGTTGTTCTTGACAACGAAGTTTATGCAAA
>Ga0256844_10000931_pt1 | contig 11075 bp, 11 predicted proteins | sample MusselsmetaG_FD_189100 | JGI IMG/M metagenome (GOLD analysis project Ga0256844, IMG submission 189100) | Mussel associated microbial communities from hydrothermal vent at the East Pacific Rise, Pacific Ocean - Mussels | ecosystem: Host-associated > Mollusca > Shell > Unclassified ... | reverse complement strand
TACCCAACTCATCAACGGCTGTTTGCCCTCTGACATAGAGCAAGAAGAGCAAAACTCCTTTCAAGCACTACAAAAAATGGGTGCTATAGAGGAAGTAAATGGTTTATGGAAACTTCACTCACTTTACCGTGCAGGAAGACTTTATGTCGGCAATGAGGGCAAGGGTTATGTCGAAGCTGAGTTTAAAGAACAAAAAGACTTACTCGTAGAGCCAGACCACTTAGGCGATGCAAAGCATGGAGACACTGTAGTAGCCAAGCGTATCATCGCTAGACGTGGGAGAGCTTCAGGCAGAGTGGTACAAGTCATCACCAAGGCACACCTCTTTACCATAGCCTATACCCACCGTGACGAACAAGGCAACTTTAGCATACTCAACATCCGTACAGGTGAACCAACACACGCTGTCATGGAAGGCATGGACTTAAAAGCATTTAAGCTAGGTACCGTACTGAAGGTAGACATAGACGATGACAAAGTTTTAGAAGTCTTTGGTCACTTGGGCGATGCAAGAGTCGATGAGAAGATCTCACTTGCTCTCTTTAAACGTGAAGATAAATTTCCAGAGGAGTGTGTCACTGAAGCCCTTGACGTAGAAAGTGTTGTTACCAAAGAAGAACACCCCGAACGTCTAGACCTTACACACTTTGACTTTTGCACCATAGACCCAGTCACGGCTAAAGACTTCGATGACGCTATCTACTTTGACATGGAAGCACATACACTCTATGTAGCCATTGCCGATGTAAGTCACTATGTACCCTACTTTACAGCCATAGACAAAGAGGCTAAAAAACGTGGTTTCACCACTTACTTACCGCACAAGTCTTTCCCTATGCTCCCACGAGAGCTGAGTGAAAATATCTGTTCGCTTAAACCTAAAGTAGACAGACTTGCCTTTGTTGCTAAAATAGAGTTAGACAAAACTACACTCAAGCCTATAAAAGAAGAGTTCTTTGAAGCCATCATCCATTCTAAACACCGTTTTAACTATGATGACATAGACAAAATCATAGACAACGGTGGCAAAGAAGCTACAGGAAAAGTAAAAGAGATACTCACGTATCTTATGCCTCTGTATGACATCACAAAACGCTTACGAAAAACCCGTCTCAAAGATGGGTTTGATTTTAGGTCTGAAGAGACAAAACTTAGCATAGATGCAGAACATTTACTTCAATCCACAGAGATAGAAACGGGTACACCTTCTCACTCACTCATAGAAGAGTGTATGCTCTTAGCCAACCAAGCCTCAGCAAAACGTTTTACGGGAGAGGGTGACAGTATCTTCCGTATACATGAACCCCCACAACTTAGCCGTATAGAACAACTTCTTACAGAACTCGCAGCCATAGGATTGTATGTAAAAGAGTATGAAGACAGCCCTTCACTCATACGTGCCATACAAAAAGAGGCAGAGAAAATGGGATTAGCCTCAGAAGTAGATGCTATGGTAATTAAGTCATTACGTCAAGCGCAGTATTCCGCACATAATGTGGGACACTTTGGTTTAGGGTTTAGTCACTATAGCCACTTTACCTCGCCCATACGTCGTTACTCTGACCTCATTTTACACCGTCTCATTAAAACGCAATTGCGTGACGATGAAGAAGAGGCAATCTACCTTCTACGAAATATAGACCCACTTTGTGTAAGAGTCTCAGAGTTAGAACGAGAAGCCACCAAATGTGAGTGGGACTTTAGAGACCGTAAATTTGCACGCTGGGCAGAACAACACTTAGGAGAAGTCTTCGAAGCAGAAGTCGTAGAAGCTGGTGAAGCAGCAAAAGCAGTGTTAGTTGGAGACATAAAAGGAATTACTGTCAACCTACATGGTGACAATGTTATGCTTTTTGATAAAATACGTGTCAAGATAAGCGAAGTAAATATTGCTCAGGCTGTGATTATGAGTGAGTTGGTTGAGAAGTTGAGTAAAGAAGAGATGGAGTTGTAATGTACCAAAGAGAATTTGACCAACGTCTTAAACAAGCATTACCAAAAGCCGTCTTACTCTATGGAGAAAATGACTATTTAGTAGACCACTATGTGGACTACTATATCAAAAAACTTAATGCGAAAGAGTCTATGCTTAGCCTTTACCATGATGAGTGGAACTTTGACCAAGCGAAGAACTTTTTATCTCAAACCTCTCTTTTTGGGGGAACAAACCTTGTAGTAGTCAAACATGAGAAAAAGATACCTAAAAAAGAACTAGATATTCTAGTCCAATTAGCAAACAAAAATGGAGACAATTACTTCATTTATGGATATGCAGGAGCAGCAAAAGATGCAAGGAGTATGCAAGCAGCCTTTACTGATAAAAAAGGTGGTGTATGGGTACGGTTTTTTGAGCCTAACATTCGTGATGGCATAGCAGTACTTCAACAAAAAGCACAACGGATAAAACTAGACATAGACCACTATGCTTTACAGCACCTTATGCTAGTGCTTAACAACAACCTAGCACTCTGTGCCAATGAACTAGACAAACTAGCCATCTTAGGTACTAAAATAACAGGTAAGGATATAGACAGACTTGTCTACTCCACTGCTCCCTTGGCTACAGAGCAGTTACTTATAGACTTGTTTAACAAAAAACCTATTACTGCTACTATTACTAAGCTACTTGAAATTGGAGAAGATGAAGCATCACTTTTACGCTCTACACAGTATTTTGTCAATCAAATATTTCTCTTTCATGCCTTCATTAAACTTAATGGGCACGTAGATTCTTCAGCAATACTCGGATATAAACTTCCCAAACAAATAGAAGAACAAAAAGCACAGTTGGCTTTACGTGTAAAGTCTGCATCACTGTTGAAAATATTTGAACATTTATTGGAGAGTGAATTGGCTATTAAAAAAGCTCCTGCTACGCAAAAAGAGGTACTGCTTTATAGTATGTTGATTAAACTACAAGGCTATTTATAACTTAATAAAATACTAAGTATTTATAGGGTAAAATATCGCTTCCAAAATTCTTGCTCATTTTTGGACAGGTTGTAATACTACCTGCGGTTCAATGGGCTATTAAACCAAAAGGAAACAATATGAATTGTTATGAAACACTGTTTGTAGTTAAACCTACACTTACAGAAGAAGAGATAGCTGCACAAATTACAAAAGTAAAAGATGTACTTGCTAAAGAAGGTGCTGAACTTGTCAGTACTGATGACATGGGTATGAGAAAACTTGCGTATCCTGTACAAAAAAATGATAGAGGTTACTACACTGTTCTTTTTTATAAAGCTGAAGGAACACTTATCAACGAGCTTGAGAGAAATCTTAAAATCAATGAAGATGTGATTAAGTTTTTGACTGTAAAATACAGTAACACAAAAGAAATGGCACAATTTAACAAACTTGTTGATGCTGCTAACAAAAAAACTGAACCTGCTCCAAAAGCAGAAGTAGTAGCTGAACCAACAGAAGCGTAATTAACGTATAGGAGCGCCTTAACATGTACAATAAAATAATTTTAGCAGGAAACCTTACCAGAGATATTGAAGTTAGATATACACAGAGTGGAAGTGCTATTGGTAATACTGCCATAGCGACAAGCCGTAAATTTAAATCTCAAACAGGTGAACAAAAAGAAGAAGTTCTTTTTGTAGACATCACTTTCTTTGGTAGAACTGCTGAAATTGCAAATCAGTACTTGCGTAAAGGTAGCAAAGTTTTAGTAGATGGTAGACTTAAACTTGACCAGTGGACAGCACAAGATGGTAGCAAAAGATCAAAGCATTCAGTCACTGTAGAAAATCTACAGATGCTTGGAAGTAAAGATGAGGCACAAGGTGGGTACAATGCTGCACCTGCTGGAGATACATATTCTCAGCCTGCACCTAGCTATGATGCACCCGCTCAGCCTGCACAACCTGCAGCACAACAAAGTCAAGCGTCTAACATCCCAGAAATTGACATCAATGAAGATGAAATACCGTTTTAGGAGAACACCATGGCAGAAAGAAGAAAATTTAAAAAGAGATTTTGTAAATATTGTGAGCAAAAAGTTGATTTTATCGACTATAAAGACTTAGCTGGTCTTAAATTTTCACTAAGTGAAAGATTTAAAATTATGCCAAGAAGACTTACAGGTAACTGTAAACGTCACCAAGAGCTTGTAACAGTAGCTATCAAAAGAGCTAGACAAACAGCACTAATTCCTTACATCGTAGATAGAAAGAATGTTGTAGAAAACCCTTTTGAAAACGTAAGATAGTCTTAGACTATTTTACTGAGTAGAAATACTCACTTTTTAGGGGTCGATTCTATTGACCCCTACTTACCTAACACAATAAAGCATTTATCTGCTTCATCAAAATCATACAAACTTACATCATCATCGGCTAATAATTTTAAGCCTGAATATTTAAGCAATTCTTCAACACTATGATAATACTGTTTTATAGTTTCTTGTGATTTAATATACCTATCATTTTCTTTTTCAAAGAGTGTAAACTCAGCACTATATTCATTCTCTTCAAAATCACTGTCTACTGTTAAAAATCGTTCCTCATCATCTACGATGAAAGAGCCTACTGCTACGTTTTCAAAACCATATAGGGTATTTATATCACAAAGAAAAACCCCACCCTCATTCAGATGTTCTTTCACACATACTAAAAAAGTTTTGAGTTCTTCTTTTGTAAGATAGTTCAACATATCAAAAACAGCAGTAATCACATCATATTTACCCTCTAAGTCACATAGGGCAATACATTCTGCATCTAATCCTAGTTTAGCTGTTTTAGACACCATTAAAGGGCTTAGGTCGATACCTTTAACCTGTGGTATATCTAATGCTTTTTGCATCTGTACTAAAAAGTCTCCAGAGCCACAACCAACATCTAAAAGTGTTTCAAAATCAGTAGAATTTAAAAAAAGAAGGTAATGTGCGTAGAGACTAGGAGCAGCCTCTTTTACACCAAGTAAGTCCTCTACTTTAGCATAGAGGTCAAGAGAGTTAGTAGTATTCTTAGCCACGGCTTTCTACGACAGTTTTGATTTTCTCATACAAAGAAAGTATCTCTTCTTTCTTTGCATAAAAACTATTTTTATTTGAGATGAGATGTGCAGAAGAATCCATAATATCTTCAGCCACTTTTAGTCCATTTTCTCTCATAGTAGAACCTGTCTCTACTATGTCCACTATCGCATCTGCAAGTCCTACTAATGGTGCAAGCTCTATAGATCCATAAAGTTTTACCACTTCCACACCCACTGCCCTCTTCGCAAAATAGTTTTTCGTGATGTTTACCATCTTTGTCGCTACTTTTATGTTAGGACGTGACCAGTCAAGTTCATCTTCATTTTTGATACCAATGGCTACTTTACACTTACCTAACTGCATATCAAGAAGCTGGATAATATCTAGCTCTTTTTCCGTAATAACATCAAGCCCTACTACGCCAATGTCTGCTGCACCATGTTCTACATATGTAGGTACATCTTGGTTACGTACATTTAAAAAACGAAACTCACCCATCTCTAAGATGAGCTCTCTGCCTTCGAACTTGAACTCCCCACCAAAAATCTCTGCAAATATCTCTAGTGTTTGTTCTGCTATTCTTCCTTTTGGAAGTGCTACTGTTAACATGTTAACCCTTATTCTTTATCGCTTGTTGCATCCCAGTGAAAACCAACTTTTCATCATAGATAGCATCGTCAAAAAACCCTGAGAGAAACTTCCCATCTCCACCTGTAAAATAGAGTGTCTTTGTATTACTATGTTTGTCAATGAGTGCTTTTATAGACGCGATTATACCATAGCTTATCTGCTCTTTTGTTGTAGTGGGAAGTTGTTTTAAGTTTACTTTTTTAGATAAGTTCGTATCTAGTGCAGGAGAGATGGATTTATAAGTCTCTATATAGGCTTTTAACCCTGGCAATATAAAACCACCCATATACTTACCGTTTTCTACAATATCCACTGTAATAGCCGAACCAGCATCTACAAATATACCATTCTTATGACTCAAACACAGTGCCTTTCTATCTATACCCATAGTGTCATACTCTCCCACTATTCCTATCAGTGACGAAATATTTTTCCATTGTGAGATACCTGCTATTTCATCTGTGAGTTGGTGTTTTACAGAGATATACCACAGTTGCTTCTGAGCATACTTTTTTATGGCATCTACATAGCTAAGATGCTCTATTTCTTTCCCATCATAAATATGAAAATACGTATTGCCGATGTCAGCCAAAAGTATATTAGCCATGATGCCAGACTTTCCACTTGTTTTCTTCTAGCATTGCTTTGGCTTTAGAACAAAGTGGTGCTTTGATGATGATGTATTTTTTCTTAATGCTACTGTCTATATATTTTTCTAATTTCTCATGTAGCGCCATAAGTTCTTCTACTTCTTTACGTAATACCCTACTCTTTTTCTCAATCTGCAGCACATCAGCATAATATCCTTTTAAATCTACACCAACAAATATATCTATCTTTTTTCGTGAACCTAGTTCTTTAGGTGTGATTTCTTTGAACGATTTGAAAATGATATTTTTTTGTTGCAAATACTCTACTATTGTCTTCATAAACTTATCATACCCTAATCATCGTAAAGGATGGAAAGATACCATCGTCTCTGCCAAGTTTTGTTTTTGTATATGTGTATAAATTTGTGTAGTCTCTAAAGATGAGTGTCCGAGTAATTCTTGCACCACACGTAAATCTGCCCCACCTATAATGAGTGAAGAAGCAAAAGAGTGACGTAGGACATGGGGTGAAACACCCAAATATTTCTTTACTATCTTATAGGCACTTATACGACTAAGCTGTTCACCTCTATAGTTAAGCCATAGATAGGGGCTAGCCATAGTCTGTTTAGCCAAATACACTTCTAATGCTTGTGTGGCTACAGGAGCCAAAGGAACCACTCTTTCTTTCTCACCTTTCGCAAAACGTATTTTAAGCCACCCTTCTACTATATCTGCACGCTGTACAGACAATGCCTCCGAAATACGGCAACCACTAGCGTAAAGAAAGAGAATAAGTGCATAGTCTCGTAAACCCATAACCGTACTTCTATCTATCAGATTTATGCCATCAAGTATCTCTTCATTACTTACATATTTTGGTAGATTTTTAGGGACTTTTGCCATAGGGATTTTAATTTTTTCATGCGTAAAATTTTGTTTATGACAAAAATTAAAAAAAACATTAATAGAAGAGAGTTTTCTGTTAAGTGTGCGTTTGTTTTCAAAACTAGCTAGAAAAGCTAGAACATCTATTGTATCTAGTTTAGTAAGTATTTTTTGGGAGTGTGTCTCTAACTGTTTTAAGTCAGAAAGATAAGAGCTAACAGTAAGAGTATCAAGTGCCTTAGTGACACTCAAATACTCTTCAAATGCTACAAGTAAATCACTTTTACTCATAACCTAATTTAGATAAGTCAATAATTTCACCATCTTTATAAAGTTTTGATCCAGTAATAAATGCTGGTTCATCTACTTCACCTATATCATAGATTTTAAACTTATTCAAATCTTTTGAAAGTACAATCAATGAACCTTGTTGATCTAAACCGAATACTCTCCCACCAAAGGTAGTTGCCGCTGAAAAGTGAGCAAATTTAAACTTTTTTGATGCTATCGGTTGGAGTGCAGAGTTAAGTTTCACCACTTCACCCTCTTTAGTAAAGACAAATACTTTTCCATCTGCTATAGCAACTTCAGAAATATTTGCACGGTATTCTTGTTTACCTTCACCACCAAGCGTAATCACTTTTTTAGGAGTGGCAGCAACCATAGTGTTACCCATACGAGACAAATACACTACGTTATTAAAGACTTTATTACTACTAAGATATACTACTTTTGCATTGTCACTATTACGCGAGTCGACAATAATCAGTTTTCCATCAAGCATTGGCATCACGGCAAGATTATCAATAAACATTGGACTTGCTGCTCTTGTATCGATGGCATACGTTCTTTCTGAACGACTTTCTACTACTTTTCTATTGTCTTCTACTTGGTAGATACCAAATGTATTATTGTTCAAGATATATGCAACAATACCATTTTTAATCGTTGCTGAAACCACAGGAACATGTAAAGATACCGCACGTACAGATTCTTTAGTACTTTTATCAATAATATTGAGTATACCTTCGGCATTGCTTGCCAAGACATAATTTTTACTTTCACTTAAAAATCTATATCCCTCTCCTAAGTCAAACGTACTCACACCTGCTTTACCGATATATTTACCATTTTTAAGTGTGGCACCATCACGACTTAAATCAACAATACTCCCACCGTATGAGTTAGCCGATGCAGCATAAGTTTGTGCTGGTTCAAAATATTGTTTACCACTACAGCCCGAAAATAAAATGGCTGTTGCAGCTAGCGTAAAAAACGATAAGTACTTCATTATTTTGCCTTTAGCGTAGAGTGTTTAAGTAAAGAAGCTAACATAAAAAGTGCCGAATCTTCACCAATAAGTTCTAATTTTGCTTTAGCACTTTTGTTATCTCCTGCCTTAATAGCTAAGTAAGCATCTTCAATAATTGACATCTCTTTATAAAGTTTAGAATCACTGTTTTTATTTTCTAACGCTGCTGCTGTATATGCACTTGCATCTGCAATCACTGCATTGCTACTACTAGCCAATGCTGTCAATGCTTTTGCATCTTTATTTTTACTTGCTTGCGCATAAGAAAAAAGTTCAAAAAGTGCTGGATTTTTTTCCTTAAGTATAGAAAGTGCTTGGGCATCATCCGCTTTTGTTTGTAATGTCATAAATGCTGTGTTTGCCTCTGCTAGTTTAGCTTCTTGCATTGTTTGTAACACAGTCCTTCCTAAGAAGAACAGAATAAGTCCAATTACCACAGCCCAAACAATAAATTTATATTTTTTATATAGTGTTTCTAATTTAAATGCACTTTCTAGTACTTTTTCATCACTACTCAACTCTTTTTTCACATCTGCAATATTCACAGCATTCTCCTAGGTCAAATTATTAACGTATATTATACCTTGTAGAGTTAAAACTAAGCTACAACTCTACCACTGTAATACCTAAGTTACCAGGCATTCTGTAAAATTTATTTATTTTTGGATGTGTTTTAAGATAATTACTTACTAATTTTGACAAAACACCTCCTCCTGTACCATGTATGATTTGCACTTCATTTAAGTTATTAACGAGTGCGTCTGAGAGAAATTTATCAACAGTATCTATAGCTTCATCTGCATACATCCCTAAAAGTTTTACAGAGACAGAAGCTCCTGATTTTTCTATACTAACCTCTGCTTTTGGTTTGCGTGGTTTTGGTTTGAGTTTTACTTGAGGTGCATCTCCACGATATTTAACTTGAGAAAGAGGTACCCTCATTTTAAGCCCATCTACGATGATGGTTGCATCTTTACCACGAAGAGAGAGCAGTTCACCTTTATGCGAACGATATTTCACTTTATCACCTTCTTTTAGAGGTTCATCATCTACTTTAGCAAGCTCTTTTTGTTTAAAGTCTTTACGTTGATGGGCAACATTGAGTAGTCTTCGACCCTCTGTTGACTCTTTGACTTTAAGTGCTTCTCTTGCTTTTTTTGTCGCAGCATTGTAACGATTTTCTAACGTAGCAACTGCTTTTCTATGACTCTCTTGAAGTTTAAACTCATCCTCTTCCAGTTTTAATTTTTTCTGCTCTACCGCTTTTAACTCTTCATCTATTTTAGCTATTTTTATGCGCATTTCACGTTCAAGTGAGGTAGACTTTTCTATAAGTTCATTGAGGTTATCTTTGTCTTCACCATAGACTATTTTTGCTTTTTCTACTATGGCTACAGGTACGCCATACCGCTGTGCAGTTTCAAATGCATAGGACTTTCCTATACTTCCTTGTAAAAAGGTATAGGTGGGTACTCGTCGTTCTTCATCATACAGCGCAGCAATGAGTTCTACCTCATCATCACTCGCCATAAGAGAAGCTAAACGTTTATGGTGCGTAGTAACGATGAACGATATGCCTTTTTTACGCAATTCATCGAGCATTACCCTAAACAGTGAAGCTGCTTCATCTGAGTCTGTACCAAGCTCTATTTCATCTACGCCTACTATGGCATCTTCTTTATTAAAAAGTTTTGCAAACTCTTGCATACGTCCTGCAAATGTTGAAATATCATTTTTAACTGACTGAGGGTCATCTATCACTGCTTCTATACTTTTGTAATGCCCTACTTCAGTCTTAGACACATCACACTTAAATGGTAGCAAATACTTAGACATATAAACGGCACTTAGCATAGATTTCAAAAGCATCGTTTTACCTCCAGCATTCACCCCAGTAACAAGCATGATTTGCTTGTTAAAATCCATAGAGATAGGCACGGGGTTTTCTATGGCAGGGTGTGCAAAGTCTTGTAACTTAATACGTTTATGTTTAGAAGGGAGTACAAACTCATACTCTTTGGCTCTAGCAAAACTTACACGCGCTTGATAATGGTCAAAACGGTCATACTCTTTGTTGATAAAGGCTAAAAAACGTTCCCACTGAAAGAAAACTGCAGAAATCTCTTTACAGTAACGGTAAACAATCTCCTCTTTTGCTGAGAGCAACACAGACTCCTTCTCTTTCAAATGAGAGATACTCTGAGGCAAAATGTAAAAAAACCCTCCAGAACTCCGTGCTACGACTGTGGCTTTTACAACATTATTAAACCCACCACGGACAAGTAAGGTTTCTTCTCCACCATTAAAATGTACTTGTGTGTCCACAAGATAGTCTCTTAATTTACTCGAATGCGCTAATTTATACAGTGTCTCTTTAATATCTATCTTATTTTGTTTGATAGCACGTTCTAACTTATAAAGTTCAGAGTCACGTTCAGGATTGATGTCTCCCTCCTCCGTAAAATACCCTATAATTTCCACTATCTCTTCTGGTATCTCTATACCTTGTATCCATGAGATGAGAGGTTCAGTAAAGCCTACTGCATTTAAGGTATTAAAATATGAAAACATAGTCACAAAAGCGTAAATCTCATCAAGGCTTAACACCGCTTGTTTCTTAATACGTGCCAATTCACTGTCTAGGTTAGGTACTTTGCTAGGTGTA
>Ga0256844_10000930_pt1 | contig 11087 bp, 7 predicted proteins | sample MusselsmetaG_FD_189100 | JGI IMG/M metagenome (GOLD analysis project Ga0256844, IMG submission 189100) | Mussel associated microbial communities from hydrothermal vent at the East Pacific Rise, Pacific Ocean - Mussels | ecosystem: Host-associated > Mollusca > Shell > Unclassified ... | reverse complement strand
TAGCACAAGGCTTAAAACTATTTTTTTCACTACAGACCTTTTTCAAGTCTACGAGTCGTAAACATAGAGTTATTTATAGCTTTGTTAAGTTTGATATTTTTAAACTTCAATACTGTCTTATGAAGTGTACGTTTCCCTTTTTTCGTGGTCATTGTCATCTCATCTGCAAGCCATACTCCACCTTGTTTATGTATCTTCTTCATGTCCATATACTTTTTCTTACCATTACGCATAAAGTTTATGAGACGTACCACTACATGGTTGTCTTTTCTTACGATAGCAATGCTTTTTGTGTAACCAGACTCTTTGATGACTCTTTTGTTTCGTGGTGTTGCTTCTATCATCCATGCTGCTTTTCCTCTTACCTTAGTCTCCTTGAGTAGTTTAAAATCAAAGTCTTCCAAGTTTCTGTCTGTCATGTCAAAGTATGAAAAATCAGAACCCATAAAGCTAGAACTTTTGTCTGAGCTTGGTATACGCTTGACTTTTTTAAGTGCGGGAAGGTAAAGCCATTGGTCATCATCTTTACTTACTTTATCGTAGTCATAGGTTAAAAAAGAAGTATTTTTCACATCAGCTGGAGATTTAAAAAACATAATCTGATGTTCATCTGCTCCAAAGTCTTTACCATAAGTGTGCAAATTACGCGTTCGTTTTTTACCATTTTTATCTATGAGAATCATCTTCATATCTTGTTCGAGTGTCGTACCATCATCTCTAGCATCCACTTTTTCCATGATTGCTCTAGCTTTTGGGTCATCAGCTAAAAGATTAGTAGTGATGACAGTTAGTCCTAGTGTTAATCCGATTAATATTTTTTTTGTCATAAGTTTTCCTTTTTGTTGGGGTGGGCATTTATGCCCACCTATTTGATTTAATATTATATTACATTCATAGTTACAAGTATATATGCTTTACTTTATCCAGCCTCTTTTTGCTACTACCATCATAAGTGCAGGAGCAAGAAACAAGTCAGATAATAATGCCATAACAATCACAGAGCCAGTAAGCAGTCCGAAGTTTTGTACTGAAATCATCTCTGCCATCAAGTAAGCATAAAAACCTAAAGAGAGCACGATAGTCGTAATGACCATCGCTTTACCTGTTGTATGGAATGTCATCTGAATGGCTTTTTTCTCATCGCCACTCTCTAAGTAGTATCTCTTAAAATTGTGTAAGAAGTGTATAGTGTCATCCACTGCCAAACCTATTGCTATGCTTCCTATGAGAAGCGTAAACATATCTAGTGGGATATTCATAACATACATCAGCAACAATCCCATGATAATAGGTGCTAAGTTTGGTATCATACTTAGCAGTCCCATACGTACCGAACCTAAGATAAGCATCATCATAAAAGAAATGAGGACAAAGGCTATCAAATAACTCGTCACTGAAGAGTGAATGGCATTGGCAAAAGTATTGATGAGTAGTGGTATCATCCCTGTGGTTTCCACCTTTTCATCAGGAAAAGTTTGAACTACTTCACCCTTCACATAGTTAAGTACCTTTGCTGACTTAACTGCATCAGTCCATGGTAGTTTAAGTGTGATACGTGCTTTTGAGAACTGACTATCTACCACATCTTCTAAGTCATCTGAACCAGAGTTTTCAAAAAGTAGTAGCTCTTGTGAGACGAGATTAGCATCATTTGGTATACTGTATGAAGTTTCGTTGTTTTCATGTAAAGCTCTATTGGTTTCCTTCACTATGGTAGCAAGAGAGACTACTTTCCCCACATGGGTAAATTCATCAACATACGCTTCCATACGTGTAGACATTTCATTTAATTTTTGAAGTCTTACAGGGTCATTCCATCCATTTTCTACACCTGTATCAACGATGACTTCTATGGTAACGGTACCATTCATCTTGGCATCAATAACTTCTGTAGAAACTCTATTCTCATTGTCTGGTTGGAACCAGTAGAGAGGATTATGTGAAAGTTCTATCTTTGATGAGGCGATAAGTGCCACGATAACAAGTACTGCAGAACCCATCAAGATACCTTTATAGTACTGGATGGGAAACAGTGCCAAAATACCCATAAGCTCATCAAATTTACCCATACTTTTTTTAGGTTTTGGTTTAAGTTTGGTAAGACTAAGCAGTGCAGGAAGTAGTGTAAGTGTAAGTAATAGTGACACCATCACACCAAATGAAGCAAAAGTACCCAAATCTGAAATTGGTGCTACTTCTGAACCTGCAAAAGATCCTACTCCTATAGCTGTAGTCACCGAAGTCATAGCAATAGCTAGTCCAGAATGACCTAAAGTATAACGTATAGCATCTTTTTTATCACCCTCTTTATTTAACTTATCAAAAAAGACAGAGAGTATATGTACTGTTGCACCAACACTCACAGCCAAGAGTAAAGATGGCACTATCTGAGTAGGGAGTTTAAACGCCACACCAGTCCATGCCATCATACCTACCGTTGCGAGTAAAGAAAAAATGATTACTATCAATGGGTATATTACTGCTGAAATACGTCTAAACATTACAAATAAAAATATGATAATAATGACAAAAGTAATACGCGTAAACATCTGCATATCTGTTTGCATCTGTCCTTTAAGTGCGTTGTTTACTGCAGGGCTTCCTGCTACATAAATCTCAAGACCTTTAGTTCTATACTCTTCAACTATGGTATGCAGTACTTCTAAGAGCTCTCTATTCTCTTCATCTGATAAGAATTCTTTTTTATTATTTTGTGAAGCATTTCCTAGTGTTAAGGCATCCTCACTACTATCGTTTCCATCAGAAAATCCTTCATCAAAATCACTCTCTATAGAGACTTTTTTATCACCCTTATGGGAGTATGCATCTGTCTCTATGATCATCGTTGTCATAGTACCATCAGTACTGAGTAATAAATCTTTATAAAAATGTGAAGCCATCGCTTGTTTTTTAATACGTGCAACATCTGCCTCAGTTGTAGGAAAAGGTTCCAATAAATCATCAGTAATGAGTTTGTCACCCTCACCTCTAGTATTACGTACATTATATAGTGATGTAATATCATCAAGGTAAGGTACCTTTTCTTCTATAGTTTCATGTAAGTTTCTAAGTGTTTCAAAAAAATCTACTGTAAAAATATTATCTGACTTTATAGCAAGAACAATACGTTCATCTCTACCAAATTGTTCTCTAAACTTATTATAGGTTACCAATACTGGATCCTCAGGGTGCATAAATCCTTCAGTTGATGTATCCATCTTTATTTGGGGAACATGTGAGATAGGTAGTGCTAAAAGTAGTAATACTACCATAATCACTTTCAATGGATTATCATGAATAAAAGATCCAAAGTCTCCCATCATTTTTTCTAGTTTATTGTGCATTATTTTCCTTTTTAATATATATTTTTTATTATAATTATCTCTCTAAATCTACACCTATGCCAAGATAACTATTGTGCTAGTTTTTTTACAGAAGTAAAAATACTTTCTACATTTTTACCTGAACTGTCTACCCCACCAAAAAGATGAAAACCATCATAGTCCATACCACAAAACTTTATGATGCTCTTTTTCCAGATATTTACATTGGCCCTATTCATACCATTGAGTACATAAAGAAACTTTGGTGCACCACAGGTAGTAATGACTCTCACAGATTTACCTTGTAGTAGTCCCATAGGTCTACCATTGTCACCATACTTAAATGAAAAACCTGAGGTTAATACTGAATCCAACCAGTTTTTTAAAATAGCAGGCATAGAACCCCACCAAAAGGGATAAATAATCACTATTTCCTCTGCCCATTTTATATGCTCTTGGTAGTACATAACCTCATCTGATTTACCCACATCATGTGCATTCTCAAAAGCAAGGTAAGGGAGTTGTTTATCTTTATATAAATCTACTAATTCTACTGTATTATTCCTTTTTTCTTTCTCCTCTTTATAGATTTCAGCTATACCTTCTGTAAGGTTATGTGAACTTGGATGTGCAGTAATGATTAAAATATTACTCATCTATTTTCCTTTATATAATGTGTATTTTTATCTGCCATATGTAGTAATGCTGGTAAGTAAAGTAAGTCAATAATTAATGCAATGATTAACGCTGTTGCTGTAACTACACCAAAGTTTTGGTTAGGTGTAAATGTTGAAAATGCAAAAATAGAAAATGCTAAACTCAATACCACTGTGGTAAAAAATATAGCCCTTCCTGCATAGTGTAGTACTTCATCAAAAGTCTCAGCCATACCTAACCCTCGTTTACGCGCATCAAAGTACTTCACCAAAAAGTGAATGGTGTCATCCACAGCAACCCCTATGATGATGGCTCCTGCAATTGCCACGCCCATATCTATAGTAAGCCCTAGCCATCCCATCACCCCAATAACAAGTATGACTGGTAAAAGGTTTGGTAAGAGTAAAATCCAAAGGATTTTAAGACGTTTAAATATAAGCAACATCATAATGGAAACAATGAGTATGGTTAAGGAGAGTGAATAAATCAACGTCGCCGTCACATCTTTTGCCATATACGCATACATGGCAGTCTGTCCTGTAAGTGTCATGCTATAAGGTGTTTTAGCCCACCATGCCTTTGCAAAGTTTATCATCTTCATGTCTTTACTGTTGTCTACTATATTTGTGAGTACCGTGATACGTAATTTACGTTGGTCAAAATCCATCTGGTCAGTAATCTCCATACCTTGCGGTAATCCCATAGAGTAGAGTAATAAGTATTGTGCTACAAGCTCTCTACTTTTAGGTATAACCTCTTTTTGATTTATAATTTTATTATATCTTTTGATGGTATCTAAAAGTGAACTCACATGGCGTACATCTTTAGGAAACATTATTTTATAATCATCATAGAACTTCTCTACTGTATGTAAAAATACGGGGTCTTTTATACCATCTGGCTTTCCGGAGTCTGCTATGAGTATATATGACATAGAGCCCGTAAGATTATCCATAGTAAATTCTGATGATTTTCGTATCTCTACCTCTTTATCAAAGTACTTGATAGTATTTGAGTCTACTTTTACAAAAAGTAAACCTAATCCTAACACAGCTACAATGAGAGTTCCAAAAAATACAATTTTTATATCATTTTTCACTATAAAGGCACCATAACCAAAAGATTCTACTTCTTTCTTTTCTACCTTATCCACAGCAATAGGTTTTTTAAGTAATAGTAAAACCGAAGGCATCCATAGTATGGAAATCACAAATGCCAACACAGCACCACTTGCAGTTGCTATACCCAGAGTAGCCACTGGCACGATATCTGAAATAGCCAAAGTACTAAACCCTACTGTAGTTGTTAGCGAAGTAAGTAAAATAGGTAAAAAATTCTTATGTAGTGAATGAGCCACTGCTGCTTTATTTTCCAATCCTTCCTTTTTTCCCATAAGCCAAAGTGAATAGATATGTACCGCATCAGCTATCCCAATGGCTACAATAAATACGGGGATGTTGGCTGTGAAGTTGTTGAGCTTATAGCCTAGTAGTGTTTGTACAGCTAAAACCGAGAGGAAGGTAAATAATACCACTGCTAAAGGTACTAAAGCACCAGACACACGCCTAAATAACATAAAGAGTAAAATCATAGAAGCCAAAAATACCAGTGGAGTAAACACCATGGCATCATGTCCTGCTATGTCTACAAAGGCTTGTGTCATCGCTGGACCACCATTAAGCCAGTACTTATACCCTGTTTTGTTACTTTCTGCTTCTATGAGTGGATTTATATAACCCATCATCTCTGCTGAGATATCTCCATTTTCATTAGCATCTGCTTCTAGACGTGCAAATATCATAGTAGTAGTGCCATCTTTAGAAATAAACCTTTGGACGATAATACTGTCCGAAGTGGCAAGTTCTTGCCGTTCTTTCAAGTAGCTTGGTGTTGCCTTATTCAAGTCTTCCATAATGAAGTCATCTACAAGTACTTCATCAGGTTTATCTATCATAGCATGTACATGCTGATAATTTGTGATACTGTCTACTCTATCAATATGTGGCATTTCCCATAAAGCTTCGGTAATACGTTGTATGGAAGAGAGAGCCTTTGTGTTAAAAATACTATTTTCATCTTTAAAGACGATAACAATGCCATCATCATTAGAAAACTCATTTCTAAAATTATCATAGTCTATAAGTGTTTGTGAGTCTTCCTCAAACCATATACGGTAAGAGCCATCTATTTCTAAGTGTTTAAGGCTTGATACTAGTAACATCACAATGAGTGGTACTATGATAGTGATAGCCCATCTAAATTTGTATAAAAAGTCTATATATAATTTCATTAATTTTCCTCTATAAATTGTTTAAGTGCTTCTATGTAGGCTTCAAAAGCCATTCTACCCACTGATCCAATTTTTATAACTGTCTTTGGACGTTTACCTTCAAAAGTTTTTTCTATGATGATATATTCTTCTTTTTCTAGCTTGGAAAGGTGTGAAGAGAGGTTTCCATCTGTAACCCCAAGTGTCTCTTTGAGTGCCTTAAAAGGCAACACATCATTAGCTATAAGTAATGATACCAACTTGGAGCGAATGCTTTGATGTAAAAGTGGGTCAAACATGACTACCCTACTTCCCCTCTTTGAGCTGTTGCCATGCAATGAGAGCTGGCATTATAGAAAGCCCTAGTACCACGAATATTTGCACAATTATTAAATATGTACTTCCTGTTCCTTCTATATCATTCTTTATGAATCCAATAACTAAAAGTACTACAGAAGATAACATATTAAAACGAGCCATCTGAGAAAAACGTTCTATATTAAGTACAAAACCTACAGAAAAATACCCCAAAGAAACTATAAAAAGCCAAGTAAGTAACATAGGTATATAGAGTTGATACTGTGCTAAAATAGCTGAAATTACTATAAGAAAGAAAGACATTAGTATAAAGCTCTTCATAATAAACTGCTGTCTAAGTGTACAGTCTTCTATGTCATAGCTTTGATTTACTTTTTTAGTCATAATCCCCTCTGTCACAAAACCAAAAGTAATAAGTACAAAAGAGATAATAGTACCTTTGATAATACTAGACTCATACATAGGGATAAGTAAAAATACCATAACTATGGCTATAGTTGCCCATACATAAGTAGCTTTATAGTTATAAGGAAAAAAGGTTTGTTTGTCTACAAGATGAGTTTTTATCTCGCTTATCTGACGTAAGGCTTCTGCTTTTTCTTCTAACATTTTAAACTCCAAAGTACTTTGTTTTGCAAAGTATACATAAATAAAGCTTATTTATCGCTATTATTAAGTTCCTTGTGACCAAAAATTAAGAAGAAAACCATAATGTCAAACAGATAATGTTATTAGAGGTTCCCTATACTTTAAAACCTATACGTCATGTGAATTGCTGGTAGAAAACCTAGGGATTCATAGCTACCATCTTCTTCATATTTATCATTGTACCTCAACTCATATACGTTCTTTTTAAAAAGTGTATTGATATTCATAAGTTCCAAATATATTTCTAAACTTTGATCATTGGCATATTTGTAGGTTTTACCTATTTGTATATCTAAATCATAGTTTGCATCTAGGCGTTTACTATAAGGTTTACCATACACTGGACTTATATATTCTTTACCTTTATAGTTATATGTATTTGTATCTATAATAGGAGTATAAGGAGAACTTGAAGCATATTTAGCATAAGCAGAAACTCTCCAACTCTCCCAAAAATGATAATTGAGGCTCATTTGAAGTGTATGTGGTACATCCCCCTCAAAACTATATTGTTTGTTACTTTTGGTATTGAGTTCTCTTTTGGCATTGACGTAAGAATAGGCCACCATGATATTTATATCTGCTAGTTTTTTCTTATAGGTGATATCTAAGCCATAGGCTTCACCTCTACCTACTGCCTCATAATTTGTAAGGTCATCTGCAATGGCTAAATTTTTAAACTTTTTATAAAATGGCTCAATAGTCAATGATGATTTATCTGAAAATATTTTTTGAAGACTCAATGTGTAATGGTCTGCTACTTCTTCTGTATCTATCTTAGGATTACCAAATCCTTGTATGGAAGTGATAGTAGAAGGACGTTGCGAGTACTTACCCACAGCAGCTGACACAGTAAAATCATCTGAAAGATCATGCACATACGCTAAACGTGGGTCTAACCCAGAACCAAAGTTTTGAAAATCAGTTTTCCATACTCTAACACCATAACGAAAGTGGTCATTAGGCGTGATGTCCCAGATATCTTGTGCAAAAAGTGTATACTCTTTGGCTTTAAAGGTTTTATCTATATCTATAACTTCTTGTTGTGATACAGGTTGATCTACATCCGTATTGGATGGTGCATTTGCGTGTACTTTTGTAGGAGCATTAACACTTTTTATATCTACCCCTACTGTAACCGTATGCGCACCTAAGTTCCATACGGTCTCATGGTAAAATCCATACTCTACCAAGCTCATTTTCACAAAATAGTCTGCATTAAAAAATTCTGAATCTTGTTCTGTATTCATTCTATAAAGTAATGTATTACTGCTTCTATTTTCGCCTACATTTACCCATCTAGCACCTATAGTATTGGACTTCTCATCTACATTTATTTTACCCACCGCCACAGGATCTTTTTCTATATTAAAAGTATCATTTATTTTAAGCTTGTCATTCATCGCTATCATCTCTAAGGAAAATATATTATCACCCATCTGATGGCTTAGTATTATTTGTGCATCATAAAATTGAGGAAAGAGCGTGAATGTTGTTTTTTTACGTGGATCATCCTCATCTTTGTCAAGCTCATCCATAATTTTATCTGCTATTAAATCAAAATATGAACGTCTCCCAGAGATAAAAAGATTTGTATTCTCACCTAGCTTGGCATCATAAGCAAAATCTGCATCATACATACCTATATGTATATGCCCTTTACCACTTCCTGTTGGGTAGTTAGGGGTTATGTCTACCACGGCACCCATAGCACCATAGGTTACATCAAACCCACCTAAGTAGGCATCTATCTGTCCTATCATTTCAGGGGCTATCACAGAGTGAAGTCCACCCAAATGAAACAAATATCCAATAGGCAAATGGTTAATAGTAAACCTTGTCTCCCTAGGCTTAGAACCATGTATATAAAGTTCAGAGCTGTCTCCATTGTTTGAACTCACAACTCCTGCAAAAGTTTTCAGTGCTTTTATCGGATCGCCATTGGTTCCTGCTATCCCTAGTGCTTGCTTTGATGTCATCTGCTTCTGCATAGGAGCAGACTTCATATATCCCTCTTTTTCATAAAGTACTTCGTCTACACTCTCTGCACTTTCTTCTTGTGCATTGACTTCTATTGTGTCTAATGTAACATTTTCTGCATTGAGCAGTAGTGGTATGGTTACTAGGCTTAGTAGTATTAGTTTTTTAGTTATCATTGTGTTTTCCTAATTGTTGTTTATGTAATTGTAGTATTTCTAAATTAAATGTAGAAATAATGAGGATTACTACTTTTTTATATCCTTTTCACACTAAACTCACTAATAATCCTGAAATTAACTTGTGTATATAAAAATTTAGATATTTCATTAATATGTTACAACATTTAGTCCAATTTTATCATATTTTAACTTCTTTGCTATTTTACACTATCTCACACACCTAACCTGAAAGTTAAGATACCAACGACATCTAGCATTTCCACCACTTTGGAAGTCAAGTGTTCTATAGTAATGGAAGCTATCTCTAGGGCTATGATGGGTAGAAGACCAGTAGTTTCCTCCTTGTGCACCATGTAATGTTCTTTGTGAACCAAATGTCACATAGTTTTTAAACACTTCATTGATAGCAGGGTCATATTTATTTTCTCTGTCTGTTATGGTTTGTAATTCATTGATATTTGGAAGGTACCAATCATTGTATCCAGCAAGTGACAAGTCTTGACAATAGGTATTTGCTTTTCTAACACCATCCATAATCACTTTTGTATGTTCTGTATCTTCCCACATAAGTCCTGTACTTGCATCTTTTACTATTTCTTTACTATCATCTCTTACGAAGCTAGATACTGCTCTTATATCATTTCCTCTAACACATTTAGCATAATAAGTATTTGTTTTTACTTGACCACTTCTAAAGGCTTGACTTATAGAAGCACCATCTTGAAACTTAACATAAAAGGCATGTCCATCAGGGTCATAGACTGTATTTGTCTTTGTCCAGTGGTAGTCTCCTCTTGTGCCTGTAAATATTGTGTTTACTGTAGGAACTCTTGACATATCTACGATACTTAAAAGTTCATCTACTTCAGGTAGTCTCCAATCACTTAGTCCTTCTAGTGTTAAGCCTTCACAATACTCTACGGCATTACTCCAATTAGTTTTAGAGGGGCTTGAGCCTTTTTGCCATTCTAAAGAAGTGATATTATCTTTGATGATATTTCCATTTCTTATTGTATTATATGATCTATCTATACCTCTTTGGGTATCACCATCATCTTTACTAAACTGGCTTTGTGTTACTCCTGTTTTGAAGATTTTTCTTGTTGTTGCTCGAGCTTGGGTAACTGCCACCAAAAGTCCATTACTTTTCCAACCATCAACATCATACATACCGCCTAATATTTGCCCAACATTAGTAAATCCATTATCTACAAGTAGTTTTGCAGCAGATCTTCCATTCGTATTACCATATGCACCTGTTCTTGAGCCAGTAGCACAAATTAAAATAACTTCTCTATTTTTATTTCCATCTACTAGACCTAACACATCAGACACAAACCCATCTCTTAGTTGTCTACTTGATAAGTTTCCTTGTGCTTCTTCATCTTCATTTCTATATTCATATACAGCACCAAATATAGAACCTACAGCATGTAAGCTATCATATTCATATCTATTTCTAATATCTATAAAAAGTGCATTATCTGGTATTGTATAGTTTTCTGTCAAATTTATATTTTTAAACGATATAGATACCTGAGTAACAACAATTTTTCTTGTCACTGTAGCACTGTTACCTGCTGCATCATTTACAGTGTACGTGATGGTATATGTACCTGCTGATGTTGTGTCTACTGTACCTGATGTTGTAATGTTAGATGTAATATTTCCATTTACATCATCAGTTGCTGTCGCACCTGCATCTATGTATCT
>Ga0256844_10000929_pt1 | contig 11092 bp, 8 predicted proteins | sample MusselsmetaG_FD_189100 | JGI IMG/M metagenome (GOLD analysis project Ga0256844, IMG submission 189100) | Mussel associated microbial communities from hydrothermal vent at the East Pacific Rise, Pacific Ocean - Mussels | ecosystem: Host-associated > Mollusca > Shell > Unclassified ... | reverse complement strand
TAGGAGAGAGACTTGATAGTACTTTAACAGAACATGCCAATAGACTAGGAGAGTGGTGGAAATTTTTAGCAATGACCACGTTTTTTTATGCAGTTATCTTACGTTTTTTTCTTTGGCTCTTTAGTCAATATAAAATAGCAAAAACTTTAGAGAAGGAATTTTTTGAAATAGAGGGTATACAGAAGCTTTTAAGAGAGTTTAAAACACCTTTCGTATCAACCAAATCTCCAAAGCTTGAGAAATATCTTGAGATTAAAGAAGAGAATAAAACCCATGTTAAACAAGTTTTAAAGCGTTCAGAAACTGTTGATTTGAAAAGTGAAAAAGTAGAAGAACCTTTAGGCATAATAGAGGATGTAGAGTACATTGAATCTCAATACCACAATATTATTGGATGGAATTTTTCTTTTGATGAGATGATTTTGGTCAATGACTCTAAACATATAATTGCAAAAAATATAAGTTCTGTGGGTGGACGGCATACTTTTTTAGAAGATGAAAAAGTAGCATTAGAGGCTAAAGAGAGTGTTCTTCTTTATGTAAAATCATGGGAACCTCCTACCATGGATTTTGTTGATTTTTTAGAAGAACTTATTGAGAATCGAGCCATTGATGATATTCAAATTTTTCCTTTGGGCATCGTTGATAATGACTATAAAGGTACTTCTAAAGAGTTTAGTATTTGGAACAGAAAAATTGAAGGCTTAAAATCAAAAAAGGTATGGATTATAGATGAACAGTAATAATAACTACCCAAAGTTTGCAGTTGTGGGGCATCCAAATAAAGGGAAAAGCTCTATAGTCTCCTCTTTGGCATTAGATGATTCCGTTCAAATTGGCGATACACCAGGAACGACACAGATTAAAAGAAGTTTCCCCCTAATGGTGGATGGTAAGATTATTTATGAGCTTTTTGATACGCCTGGGTTTCAACGAGCCAGACGGGTTTTGGCTTGGTTGAGCAGTCAAGAGAGTGTTTCTGCTGATAAACGAACCGATGTGGTTCGTGCTTTTATTGCAACACATAAAGATAATCAAAAATTTAAAGATGAGATTGAACTTTTAACGCCAATTGTTAATGGTGCAGGTATTCTTTATGTTGTCGATGCTTCAAAACCTTATGGTGCAGAGTATGAAATTGAGATGGAAATTTTGCGTTGGTGTGGACAACCTTCCATGGCAATTTTAAATTTAATTGGCAATGAAGATTATCGGGAACAGTGGGAAAGTGCATTGGGTCATTATTTTAGAATGGTACGTACTTTTAATCCTATAACAGCAACCTTTTCCGACCATATGGGGCTATTAGAGAGTATGTCTCATCTTAAAGAGGAGTGGATGGAGCCAATTAAAGTTGCTATTGGTATTTTAGATAAACTACATCAAGAAAAAATAGAACAGAGTGTTGATGCGATTGTTTTAAATATGGAGCAGACCCTCTCTTTTATTTATAAACTCAATATTAAAGGTGAAAAGAGTACCTCTGAAGAGGAAGAAAAAGCCAAAATGGGATACCAACAACAGATTATAGCCTATGAAAAAGATAGAGAAAAAGCCATCGAGTTGATTTGGAACCATCGAAGTATTGAAAAAGAAGAATATATTTCACATCTTGATAAGATAGGACTTTTTTCTAAGGAGAGTGCCTCTATTTTTGGTTTAAGTGAAAAAGCATTAATTGTTACAGGTGCAAGTGCAGGAGCAATTACAGGTGTTGGGGTAGATTTGATGTTTGCAGGACAGACACTTTTTTTAGCGTCACTTATTGGTGGTGTGATTGGTGGTGTGGGTGCGAAGTTTGGTTTTAATAATTTATATGAAGTGAAAATTTTAGGTCAAAACTTAGGAAAAAGAGAACTTACGATTGGCCCTATGAAAAATTTAAACTTCCCTTACATCCTTTTAGGTCGTGCCTTGTATCAAAGTTCAATGGTTGCTAAACGTTCTCATGCTATGCGTGATAATATCAAACTAGAAGATGAAACATTTTATACAGAACAGATTATTACCAGTGAAATGCGTAAAAAACTTGAAGAGTTACATACCCTTTTACGTAAAGGAAAAGAGGCAAAAATTGAAGAGATTGAGGCTTATAAAAAAGTTGTTTCCAAAGGTTTTTTGAGTCTATTAAGATAAGGGATTCAATTCTCTTCCCTTAACTTAACTTAACTTAACTGAATTATAAAATTTTATTTAATGCTAAAAGTAGGACAATGCTTAACAGTCCACCTGCAATTCCTGCAAGTATATCATCTCCCATAACGCCCAATCCACCTTTTACTTTACGATCAATTGTTCCAATAGTAGAGGGCTTCCAAATATCAAAGAGTCTAAAGGCTGAAAATGAAGCAACAATTGCAATTTCATAAGCATAATCATACTCCATGGTTTTAGCTGTTGAAATAGCGAACATCATGGCAATCCACATTCCTGCTACTTCATCTATTACAATACTCTTATCATCATGAGTGTTTGTGAGTGCTTCATACTTATTAATTTCAAAGATACCAATAACGGTAACAGCTAAAGTGAACATAAAAAGTGTTTGCATTGGAAAAAATTGTAAAATAATCATTCCTACAATGAGGGCAGCCAAAGAACCAGCTGTTCCTGGAGCTTTTGGAGCTAATCCTGAGCCTCCAAAGGTTATAAAAAGTCTATTTAATGTCATTTTGTCTTCCTGTTTATTATATTTTGAAACGGAGAGGAAGAGTTCTGAGTAAACGGAGGCAGAGCCTTCCGACTCCGAGTTTTAAGAAATTTATTATGTTAAAGAAGTTGTTTGATAAAGACCCATAAGCTTTATGTAAAAATCTTCTTCGCTATGTTCTTCAATAAGTCCATCATTTGGCATAATTGAATCATACATCTCTTGAAGTTGTGCAAATCTATCAGGAAATAATGTACTTAAAATACTGGCAGAAACTTCTCTTCGAACCAGTACAGATGGTGGCATCATTCCTGCTTTCAGAAGTTGTAAAATAGATGACGAATGATAGTGTACATGGTGATGTTGTCCATGAGGACAAGTTGTAGTACTTACCAATGTTCGACATTTATTACAATAGACATATTGGGCATACGTTTTAATCTCTATTTTTAAATTTTTAGAAACGTCAAAAATAGAGTTTAATTCATCGTGGTCATAATAAAGTCCAAGTCCTGCATGGTTATTACCTATTACCAACTGTGTACACCCATAATTTTTTGCTACCAAAGCATCTAAAATAAGTTCATTGTATCCAGCGAAAATATAAGAATTTTCTAAAGGTACAATCATGACTTTATTTTGTGCAACAAAAGTATCAAGAAAATTCATACTGGCAGTATGTCGAATATCATAACGTAATCCATTGTGTGAAAATGGTTTTAATAAAAAAAGTATAACCAAATCAGATTCATCCATTGCTTGACGAATCATTCTTTCATGCGCTCTATTTAAAGGATTTGCTGCCAACATTAAAGCAGATATTCTTTTAGCGTTTTTTTCTTTTATTTTATTCTGAACCATTTTCTTAGTACCTGAAATTAGAGGATACTCAACATGATACTCTCCTGTAACAGCAATCTTACCAATTCTTTTGATGGTGCTTTTAACTCCTGGATGTGAAGGATCTGATGTTCCATAAATACATTTTAATCTCTCCTCTGGATCAATAGCAAATGTCTCATCAACAGTAAGTTCCCCCACTTTTTTGTGTTCATGTAAAAGGTCAATTAGGTCACCCTGTTTTAAACTTTTAAGACACTTCTCATTTTTTTCTCCTTTTGGTGCTAATATAAAAGGAAAAGGATAAGGAACGCCTTTGTACATTTGAGTCTTTTTGACTTCAATAGCTTCAGCCTCACTCATAAGTTTTGTAACAGGTGCAATTAAGCCCTCTTGTACCAACGCTAAGGTTGATAATGCTTCTCCATCAATATAGAGCTGTTTATTTTTTCTTGAAGATGCCATATTTTTTCCTTTTTTCCCATAAACTTTTTCGTGAAATTCCTAGTTTTTTAGAGAGTTCAGTGTCAGGGTACTGATACTGAAAGTTATTAACAATGAATTTGACGTAATCATCAATGGTTAAAATTTCATTTTGATCATAGAGTTTGTTGTCAGTATTAATTTCAATACTTTTATACGGTGTTTCAATTTCAGAAGTTGTAGACATAATAAATTCACGCCCTTCTAAAAAATCAAACAATTGTTCTCTTTCTGCTTTTTTCAGTGTTTGTAAATCAGAAATATAAAGAATATGTTTCGTATTGGCATTTTCTATTTTTGACTTCCATTCTTTTGAAGTTAAAGGAACGAAAATTAAAACTCTATCTTTAAGTTTAGCATATTCAAAAGCAAGTTTGTCTATAAGTTTTATATAATTTGTCAAAATAACAAGAGGTGTTGCAATTTTGTCTATATCTTCATCTATTTTAATGTCTTGAAGCAAATATTCATTATATTCCTTATAAAGATTCTTATACTTTTTTAAAGTTTGGTACTCTTTATAGTGCTCAATCTTTCTTTGTAGCTCCTCTATCATAAATGGTTTAACAATATAGTCATTTGCACCCAGCTTTAGAGGAGCAGCTACTGTATCATTATTAATATAGGAGACCATTAAAATAATAATTTTCTCTTTATATTTTGTAATTAAGGAGTTGAAGTTTTGTCCAGGAAGATTGGTTGATAATAGGTATGCATCTCCCGTGCTCGTCGCAATGGCTTCTTTAATGGAAGAGTAAACTTCAGTTTCATATCCTGCAAGATTAAGCTTACTCGATATGCTTTGAGCCAGATAGAGCTCATTCTCAATTATGGTAATTTTCATTATTGTGTCCAATCATAATAGTATAGTGTTGCGATGGCTTCGACAGCTACGCCTTCTTTTCGTCCAATCCAACCAAGTTTTTCAGCTGTAGTAGCTTTTATATTGACAAGGTTAGGGCTTAAGTTAAGTAGAGATGCAAGAGTAAATCGCATCTTCTTTTTATAGGGTAATAATTTAGGTGTTTGAGCAATAATAGCCAAATCAACATTACCTATAATATATCCCAAGTTGGTTAATCTTTGAACTGTATCCCGTAAAAGTTCACGAGAGTCAGCATCTTTATAATCATCTGAAGTATCAGGATAAAATTCCCCAATATCTCCTAGTCCTGCAGCACCAAGAAGTGCATCAATGAGTGCATGAATAGCAACATCTCCATCACTATGGGCTTTAAATCCAAAATTTGAATCTATCTCCACACCACAAAGTACCATCTGTTTTCCCTCTTCAAAAGGGTGAATATCAATACCAAATCCTGTTAATGCTTTGGTTGATGGACTTTTTATACAGGGTAGTTTTTGTAAATCTTCAACAGTTGTAAGCTTATGTGCTTTTGTTGAGCCTTCTACAAAAATAACCTCTCCTCCTTGTGATGCAATTGCTGAACTGTCATCTGTAAACAAGTTTTTTGTTGCAAGTGCTTTTTTTAAGGTTGAAGTACAAGAGAGTTGAGGTGTTTGGATGATTTTTGTATTTTCTCTGTCTATTGGAGAATTTTCGAAATAGAGTGTATCTACTACTTTAAGTGTAGGAACTACACATGTTCTGTTCTTTTTTGCTAAAATTACACGTTCTATCATATCACTGTCGAGACAACAACGTGCAATGTCTGAAACTAAAACAAAGGGAGTAGTGACTTTTTCTAATGCACTTCTTAAAGATTCTTGACGGCTTGAACCCCCAAGGACAAAGGAATGTTCAGAAAAATTAGACATACTTTGTATATCATCTTTTGATGATACAATAATCGTTTCACTAAAATCATAAAGCTCTTGAAAATTGTTGGCAACTTGTAGCCAAAGAGGTTGACTCCCACTCCACAACCACTGTTTTTTGGGGGCTAACTTAAATCTTGAAGCTGAACCAGCACCCAAGAGTATCAGTGTAATATCTGACAAATAGGACTCCTTTATGAGATTAAGTGTAACGATATTATACATTGGTAACCTTTGGTAACACTTTAAAATTGTTACTTTTTTACACCAATCTGCTGAAATATAAAAGATATATGTAATACTATAAAAATAAATAAAATTATTATGGTTATTTTAATATAACTGCTTATCGTATAGATGGTTTAACGTAATAACAAATGCCAAAGCATCTTTTTCTAATTCCAGATTATGTTTAACAATTTTCAAGTGCTTATCTATATATTCATACGTTTGAGCAGGTTGACTCGGAATAACCACTGCCACTTTATTTCCTACTCTCAAAGCATAGTTTTCATTAAACTGCATCAAATTAACCTCTTGTTTATTATTTGAAAAGATAGATTGTCCCAAAATAGGATAGGTTAAATCTTTTCCTAAATAATCAATAGCTGTTGCTAAAATATCGGGTTGAGTGGTAATTTTATTGTACTCTTTGGCTTTAATTCCTTTTCCTATAATGAGTGCAGGAATATGGAACATATCCACAGGAACAACATCGTCACCGTAAACACGTATGTTGTGATCGGCTATGATAACAAAAATAGTATCTTTATAATAAGGAAGCTTTTTCGCCTCTTTAAAAAACTCTCCAATGGCATAGTCCGCGTATTTTATGGCATTTTCAACACAGTTTTCACCTTTTTTAATCTCTTCAATTCTTCCTGATGGAATATCAAAAGGAGAGTGATTTGAAGAGCTGAACATTAACCCTGCAAAAGGTTTTCCCTCAGCATAAAGTTTTGAAAAGCGTTCATTTCCTTTTTTGACCAAATCCTCATCACTTGCTCCCCATGTGGCTACATAAGCAGGATTTTTATAATCTTTCTGTTCAACTATTTCATCAAACCCATTACCTAAGAACCAAGAACGCATGTTGTCAAATCGAGCTTCACCACCATATAAAAACATGGTATGATAGCCCAAAGGCTTAAGTAGTGAAGCAAATGTGAAGAAATCAGATTGAGATTTAGTTCGTTTGACAACACCTTTCCCTGGAACAGCTAAAAAACCAGCTGTTGTTCCTGCAATTCCTCTGACACTTCGTGTTCCGTTTGAGTAGACCTCATTGAACCATAATCCCTCTTTTTTGAGTTTTAAAAGTTCTGGTGTAATCTCTGGCGTTACAAATTGGTAGCCCAAACTCTCTTGCAAAAATATAACCAAATTTTTCTTTTTTGGAGTAGGGAAATGGGTCTTTTCTAAACGAGAATAGAGTGAGCTTGAATTTAAATCGTTTCCTTTAATGCCCAATCTCTTTTCTACTCTTTTTATAGCTTCAATAATGGGCATCTTCCCATAAAGCTTAATTACTTTAGAAGCATATTTTTTATTGGCATAAATGGCATAACCTACGGAGTATAGGGAATTCTTAGTCACTTCATTCAAAATTCTATTGCTCGAATACATTGCATCTGAAATATTGGCAGGACGGTGTCCAAAAGATGAGCGAATTCCAATAAAAAGTAAAATAGCCAAAGGTAAAAACCATAAAGCTCTCTGTTTAAGAGGGCTTTGTAGAACACCTGTAAAACTGTTTCTAGTTGCCTTTATAAAAAAATATGTAAAGATAGCTATCATAATAAAAGCAATGGCTAATGGCAGTTTGAAATCAGCTAAAAGCATGTTGAAAACTTCAATAGGATACTCCAAATACTCTACAAATTTAAAATTTGGTCGCACATCATATTGGGTGAAAAATGGAAAAGTTGCATTTTCAATATAGATTAAAAATCCTAAAACAACAACGAAATAAGAACGTAAAAATAAGTTAAAAAATTTACTTAAGTTTGAAGGAGAAAAAGCAAGAATAATAAGAGGAATTATTAAGAGCATAGAAGCGACAATGGTATCCATTTTTAGACCATATAAAAAGCTCATGTAATAGTTAGCCTGATCGTGAGAAAATCTATCAAAATAGAGGGTGAAAAGTGCAACTCTTCCTATAAAAAATATGGCAATAATTGTCAAGTAGTATCTAAAAAGTTTTTTAGCTATTTGCATTGGAATCCTTAATTATCTATATTTGTTATTTTAGCATTATCTATACACTTTACTTTTTAAAATATAGAATATACTATTCTTTTATATTGAATAAATCAAAGGATTCTATTCTGTTTGTCTGTATGGCATTTCGTATCATATCGCTATTTAATATCTAAACATTAGTTTGGAGTTCAGAAGAATCCACCTCTTTTAAGGAATGACACAAAACAGACTTTTAGAAGTTATTAAAATAATATAAAAGTTTTATGAGGAATTTATGAAGAAGTGATAGTTAATTTAACAACTTTTTAAAACTATAAAAAGCTTTGGTTTTACGTATTGTACTCTCTCTATTATCAACCAATCCATAACCCCCAGAAATAAGCTGATGCCAATAGACTTTTTCTATTTTTTGGCTTTTAAGTGCAATATCAAAATACTCTATCATATATTGATTATATAGCTCTTCACTCACACACTCTTTTTCAGAAGTTGGGGCATAAGGTGCGGTACCACTTAACGGCCAGTTTGCTTCAGTAATGTAGATGCTGTTTCCTGTTTTCTTCGAGCTTTTGACAATCGTATCTAAAAACTCTATCTTGTTTTTAAAATCAAATATTCCCATCTGAGTAGAGTAGGGGCTACCTCGACGGTCAACATATAAAAGAGATGCTACTTTGTCATAATGAATTTTATAGTTATTAAAAAGAGTACGAATGGTAAAATGGTACTCAAAATCTATAACAGATGAACCAATAAGTTTTATATGTTTAAACTCTTTATCTCGAACATTTTGAACCACTTTATAAAATCTTAAGTATTCCTCCATTGAGACAAATTCCCACTTAATTCGGTTTATGGCATTTCCTATCATAAATTCATCTGCTATACCTTCAAATTTTTGGAAAATAAGTGTTATCTCTTTTTCTAAAAGTTTATGATTTTCTATATGTTCTCTATCTTGAATAATGGTTATAAGTATCTCTTTGTCTGCTCCAAAGCCTTTTGCAAAATTTATATAATCATCTATATTTTTTATATCGTTTAAAAAAACTCTGATTTGAAGGGATTTTACTCCCAACTCTTCTACCATCTCAAATTGCTCTTCGCCTTTGTCTAAATTAACACATAACCCATAAAAACCTTTGGGCACCGTAGGTTCGATTTTATCGAACATTTTATTTTTATTGAAACTTTTGTTCGATAAAATTGAACCTACAGAGTTCAAGCTAAATTTTATAAATAGGTAAGGGAAATAAAAAAGATTAGTAGCTATTAGTTTAAAATAGTCTAGTTTATGACCTTTTCTTAACTCTTTTTTTAATGCTCGTTTGAGTATGTGGGGTTGGTCGGAGTATGCATCCCATGGAAAATTATTTTTCATGAGTATGCCTCTTTAGTCTCTTCAAAACATCTTCTGCTGTAATAAGTTTCATACACTCATGATGTTTTAATGGGCAAGTTCTCTTCATGCAAGGAGAACATGCCATCTCTTTTCTGATAAGCATCTCTTGTGGATTCATCCATTGGTGGGTTTCAATATGTCGTGTTGGTCCAAAAATAGAGATGGTAGGAATAGCAAAAGCAGCGGCTAGGTGCATTGGCCCCGAGTCATTGGTTATAAAGAGGTCAAGCTTTGAAATGTTTTCAATTAACTCTTCTACCGATGTTTTTCCTGCAAGGTTTTGATAGTTTAACACATTGAATTTTTTTAATGTCTCTTCAATATCTTGAGCAATATCGGTTTCACCTGCTCCACCAAAGATGACAATGTTGTACTTTGAAGCCAATGCAATAGCAACTTTAGCAAACTCTTCTGGATACCAACGTTTAGCAGAACCATAGGTTGCTCCAGGGTTTAGACCTAATAGTGGTTTCTTATTTTTTTCTTTTTTACCATTTAAATAGATTTTGAGTTTATCTGCTTTGCTTTTTATATGTAAACTTTTATTGATAAAATCATTATAACGGATAACTTGATGTAGCTCTTGTTTTGTATAGCGTTGATAGATATGTTTTTTTTGACTCTGAACAAAGTATAAAAAGAACTTTGTTGTAATATTCTTTCTAAAACTAAATGATATATCCACTGAACCTACTGATTTGGCAAGTTTATACAGGTTGATATATCGATTTCCCTTTTTTTTGGAGTTGTCAATAATAATTTTTTCTACATTGGGATGGTTTAAAAATAGTTTTGTTGAGACAAAAGAGCCAAATATGGTAAGTTTAGCATGAGGGTAGATAGCCACAATATTTTCGATAGCTGGAGTTGTCATTACAGCATCTCCAAGCCATGTTGGAATCTCTATTAATATTTTCAACAGTTACATCCTTGAATTTTATCAATAGTTTTTGAGGTACTTCGACCATCAATAAATTGAACCAATTTTACCTCTTTTACAATGTCTGAACCTACAACTTTTTTGCCTTCGTAATCACCACCTTTAACCAATATATCAGGTTGAATCATTTTAATTAGCTCATATGGAGTATCTTCTGTAAAGACAGTTACAAGGTCAACGCTCTGAAGCCCAGCAAGAACAAATGCTCTGTCTTCTTCATTATTAATAGGACGACTCTCTCCTTTTAGACGTTTCACACTTGCATCAGAGTTTAGACCTAAAATAAGAACATCTCCAAATGATTTTGCTGTATCTAAATAGCTTACATGACCACGATGAAGAATATCAAAACAACCATTTGTAAAGACAATATTTTTACCTAATTTTTTCAGCCGTTCAACTTCTATCTTTAAAGTTTTAAAATCTTTAAAGTGGTTCTCTATGGAGTTTCTATTTAGAGAAGCTTTGTACTCCTCTATTTCAGCAAGGGTTGCTGTGGCAGAGCCTATTTTTCCTACAACTACTCCTGCTGCTAAATTTGCAAACTCAACAGCGAAGAGAATATTTTTTCCTTGAGTTAAAGCATAACCTAGAGAAGCTAAAACTGTATCTCCTGCTCCTGTCACATCATATACTTCTCTTGCTACTGTTGGTTTAATACTTAGATGATTATCAAAAATAGCAATACCATCTTCACTAAGAGTGATAAGAGAAACAGTAAGCTGTGCTGTTTCTTTTAAACTTTTTAGAGCTTCTATAAGAGTAATATCATCAGTTATTTGAATCCCTGAAG
>Ga0256844_10000928_pt1 | contig 11095 bp, 16 predicted proteins | sample MusselsmetaG_FD_189100 | JGI IMG/M metagenome (GOLD analysis project Ga0256844, IMG submission 189100) | Mussel associated microbial communities from hydrothermal vent at the East Pacific Rise, Pacific Ocean - Mussels | ecosystem: Host-associated > Mollusca > Shell > Unclassified ... | reverse complement strand
CTGTAAAGGATTAAGTATGGTAAAGATAGATATTTTTAATGAAGATTGCTTGATTGTGATGGATAGAATGATTGCTGATGGAATTGAAGTTGACATGATTTTCGCTGACTTACCATATAAAGAAACTGGTTCATCATGGGATAATAAACTCATACCAACAGACCAAGTATTTGAACGATTTGAGAAGCTCATATCTTATCAAGGAGCGATTGTAATGACTGCTTCAATGAAGTTTGCGGTTGAACTGATTACTCATGCTAAACACCTATACAAGTATGATTGGATATGGGAGAAAGATAACGGCAGTAATGCAGCAAACACTGGGTATCAACCATTTAGAACTCACGAAATAGTTTTAGTGTTTGGCAAAGGCAGAGTTTCACCAGGAAAAAGACCACCAATGAACTACACACCGCAAAAAACAGAGGGAAAACCATATACACAGACATCTGGAAAAATGGGCACTGGTTGGAAAGGTGGAATGCCAAACTTCAAAACTGAAAATAAAGACGGTCTAAGACACCCTAAGACAATCCAAAAGTTCATAAGAGATAAAGGATTACATCCTACTCAAAAACCAGTTGCTATGTTAGAATATATGATTAAGACATATACAAAAGAGGGAGATTTAGTCTTTGACCCTACAATTGGTTCTGGAACTACTATGGTTGCTGCGAAACAACTTGGTAGAAATGGAATTGGTTGTGAGTTGAATAAAGATTTCTTTAAGATTTGTGAAGATAGGATTGCTGATACGGTTATTGGGGCTTCATTAGATACTCCTACTGTTGTGGAAACAGTAGAAGATAATATTTTATTTTAAGATTGAACTAAAAGGTATTTAGCTGCTTGTTTCCACATTGGGTCAGCTTCATAACTTACATGAACCTTAATAAGCTTCTCGAAAGTTCTAAGGTTTAACTCAACAGCCTCATACTTATGCTCATCAATGAAGTCAAGAACTTCTTGTTTGATTGCTAAACTATATTGTGGAAGAATATCAACGATAATTGCAGTCATACGGTCAATTCTATCTTGAATTGTCATAGTTAAATCCACAGAAATTGTTCTACCTTTAACAGCACCATCAATTTTCTCTAATGGTCTATTACTAATAAAGATTACTTGACCTTCAAAATCAAATGAAGCTGGAAGTCCATCATCAATAAAACCTTTTGATAACCAAGAGATAGTTCTTTTTTGGTAACTGTCAAGAGCACCTTTAAGTATGTTTAAAGAAGTTGGATCCATCAATACACTATCACAGTCATCAAAGATAATAAGTTTGTTTTTGTGTTCAAATAGAGTAGCATATAATGCTTTTGGTGTTGAATAACCTTTGATTACAACATAATCTGTATCTTCAACTAACTCTTGTGCTTCTATTAAAGCCATAATTGTATGAGATTTACCAAGACCACTTTGTCCACATACTAATAATGAAGCTGTAATGTTGGAAATAACCATACTTGTGAATTTTTCTAAGAATGTGAAACGTTGATTGATTGAAAACTCTGAGGGTGTTACCAATGGCATTAAACCATCTGTCTTAATAACATCTGTTAAGTCGATAGTATTTGTTTCTCTATTAAACTTATACTCACGACCACGATGTTTGATAACTGGACTTTTAGTGATAATTTTACTATATACTGTCTTCCCAGTCATACCATTAGTGTAATATACTTTGTCATTTACTATTTTCTGAACATATAATTCGTTTGCCATTTAATACCCTTTTTATTTGTTTGTAAGGGCATTATATCAGTTAGTTACTTAAAGGATTATTAATTTATCTTCCATAGATTCTTGAAACTCGTTTCATAAGTTTAGATCTTAATCTATCTTTAATCTTACAAGCATAAGAAGAACCACCTTTCATTGTCAACTGAGCAGTTTGATTTTTACCACAAGTCTTTTGTCTTGCAGCTTTCTTTCTTCGCTTTACTTTAACATATGGTAGTCTTCTATATTTTCTTTGCTTTATTCTGTTTATAATTCTTTCACCGGCTGGTGATTTTTTGAATGAAGCCATTCTCTTACTTTCAGTATTTGAATGTTGAGTAAGTGTTTTAGCTTCTTCTAAATCTTCGTCTTCATCATCCTCGTCTTCCATCTCTTCGTCAAGTAGTTCAAACATCTTTGCGATAATACCTACTTCCTTTGAATTTAACTCGTCTTCTTCTAACAAATCAATAAGCATATCTAGCCCGTCTGCCAAACTCATTTCACTAAAATCTTTTTCACTTTCTAATAAATTACTTAATCTCATATTTTTGGCCCTTAATTGGTATTTGATTTATTTATTCAACTATTAGAATTAAAATCATAAATAAAAGAAATATTAAGGAGTTAATATGACATTATCAGAAATGTTCCCAACAGCGGAAGAATTCGTAGCATATGCGGAATCAACATCAGGCATAGATTACATAGACGAAGAAGTTATGACTTGGTTTAATGAAAACCCAGACTACAAATTATCTTACACAGGTGTTCAAAGAGTTTTAAACACAATGAAAGTTCCAACCGAACCAGAAGAGTAATTAAAACGGTTTAATAGTTGTTCCTTTTGGAACGAATATTTCCAAGTGGTCTTTACAGAAAAATCTGTATGGGCTCTTAATTGTGATGTCAAGCTCATTAAGTCGTGGGCTTGTATCGTCACCAAAGAAACCATGAGTTTCCATTTCATTTGCGGAAGCAGTCATACGAGCATATTCTTTCGTATACATTATCACAAAATCAGAAGCATCCATTTTATACCAATTACCTCTCTCGTCTTTAACCATGTGCATAAACTTATTAACTGGCTTGATATGTGTCCAAATATCACCCTCAACAGAAAACTTTTTATATGGCACAGCTAATCTATCTCTTTTGTTTTTGAACTCGTGTTCATAATCTTTTGTTTTTGGTTTCATTTTACCAGTGTTCCCACCGATTAAAAACCAATCAACCTTACCAAACATAAAAGCATATATACCGTATCTTTCTGGAGCTCCGTGGAAAGTCATTTCATTATAATCGGTAGTATAATGCTTCTGCTTTACGGGAGATAAACCACCATACCGTGCTAACTGCAGTTTTTTCATTACTTTATCTCACATTTACCAAGGTGAAAAGAAGCAGAATCAGTTGGACCTTTTTTAGTCCAGTAAATATTCCAACCATTATCTTTGTGTCTATATACAGTATAAGTAGCTGTATCATATACTCGAAACTGACCATTATTAGATAGACACATTACTGCTGGATAATCCTTTCTAACCAATGCCTTTGCTAGTTCTTGTCCAGTGTTGCTAGTTCCCCAATTAAATATGGTGTTAATACCCCATGACATTAATCCAAGAAACAACCCAACGACAAATACTGCACCAAAATCTTCTGCATGTCTTTTAAACCATCTCTTTGTTTTCTTACACCATCTTTGTTCTGAATCTTCTTCGCTCTTTATAGTCATATTGTATTTTCCTTTATAGGTGCATTATATCGTATAACTCCTTAATTAATGTTTAATCCTCCTCTATTTTAGCATACCAACCAATATAATTTCCATATCCATAAGATATAGCTCTACTTTTACTTATTTCTGAATGAGAATATATTGGGGAGCCACCATTTCTATAAGATAAAGTCAATTTATTTGTTGGTAATCCTTCTTCTTCACAAAATTTTGAGAATGTATCCGAAGTTTTATATCTTAAATTGTCAGATGAATCAAAAATTAAAATTGTTTTTGTTTCATAATGATCTTTACCTGATATATGAGCGTGATTTTTTGATATATTATGTCTATGTTCATCTGACAATTTTTTACCCTTATTTGGATGAATATACCCATTCTTATACAATTTTAATTGAGCATTACGATTATTTTCTTTTCGTTGCTTGGAATGAGTTATACCAGTCAATTTTTCACTAATTTTTTTATTTCGGTCAAATGAATGAATAATTTTTGTTCCAGTAGTATCAAACTTTGTTGATGTTTGTTTTGACCGATTATAAAAGGTTGTGTTGACAGCCACATCATTCAATTCATGTAGTCTTATTTCTTCTTGAAGTGCTTCTTTTCTTGTTTTCCATATGGATAAGATTTCTTTCTTGAAATTGTGAGAACCCTGATTATTCATAGCTTCATCTAAGTATTTAGAAGTTCCCATATACCCATCTGTTTCTGGAGTTTTAATTTTAGTTGTATGAACACCAATATAATATTGTTCTTCATCAATTGGGTTTAAGTTTGTTATTTTGTACACATAATGTGTTTCTTTTGCAGTTGTCATAGTAAATCCTTATAAATAAAATTAAGGGAGACAGTTGGTAAGTAAATCCACCAATTGCTTAATTATTTGCAGTAATTAAGCTTATCCCTTATATTATACTTATTTATACAATTACATCATTTTATCTTCTTTTTAAGCAACATTTAATACATTAAATAATATACTATCTAAAATTATACAAGGATAATTATATGAGATTATATACTTTTGGGAACTTTTACTTTAGTTCAATACAACAATCAATTCAGGGTGCACATGCAGCGGTTGAGTTATTCAACAAATACATTCCACATACATACAATGACAACATGGTGGATGATATTCCACAAATCGAACAGTTATGGGATTGGTCAAACAATCACAAGACAATGATATGTTTAAATGGAGGAATGAACTCTGATTTGATTGATACCATGGATTTTTTTGAGGACGAAGAAGTTCCATATCCTTGGGCGGCATTCTATGAAAGCGAAGATGCCATGGGCGGTATTTTAAGCAATGTATGTATTGTATTACCAGAAAAGATATACGAAATGAGTTCTCTATTACGCAAGTTTAGATTGAGTTTTGAGAATATAGAACAAATGAATACAAAAACATTCAGAGAAGCTATGACAGATGCAATTTCAATCTTAAAGGAGCGAGAAGCATACTCTAGCATTGAAGAATTTGGAGCATATTCTAAAGAAGAAATTATAATGGCTCAATTTATGGGTTCTTTTGGTTTAGCAAAATAACTTAACCCCACTCCAAGGAAGCTTTTCCTTGGTTTTACTTAATATCCTACTAATCATTTTATCATAAAAAATCATCATTCTTTATAAATAAAAGATATAAACAATAATGGGGATTAATATGCAGAACTTAACAGAAGTTGACAATTCATTAATAAAGTTGCGTGTTGATTTTAACAAGCAGTTAGCAGCGATTGAAGATGATACACAATCATTTCATGCTGCTATGATTGAATTAAGTGCAAGAAACCCAGAAAACACAGAATTAGTGCAGTTTATAGTGTTTGTTAATGATAAATTAGAGACAAAACACAAAACACATTCAGAAGTAATGATTGAAGCATTCAATGAATTGATTGATGTCAAACGAAGTTTGATACATGCACTTAAAGAAGTTACAGAAGAAAAAGTTGAAAAAGAACAAGGTTTTCTAATGAAAATCTTTAATAGTACAAAACTTTTCGCAGACATTAAAATGACTGTGATTGGGGTAGCAGCAATTTCGATTGCAATCGTGGTGATGATTTCACCGGACATTGTATTGGCAGTAATAAAAGCCCTTGCAGCATTAATTTTAGGATAAAGGAGTTTATCATGGCATTTCATTTTTTTAGTATGTTCAATGAAAACACAGAAGACATAAAAAAAACAGAAGAAAATCAAACGGCGAGTGGTTTGTTTGATAATCCGCAAGAGCAAGAGAAAACTTGTGCTCATGCAGATGGTTGTAGTATTTGTTTCATTGGTTTGAACAATACTAGGAAATTAGTTGTTGATACAGCTTGTGATTGGACACTTGAATTAAAAGATTATGACGATACTAAACCGTCTATTTTAGTAGTTGATGATAACCCTGGTATAATTAGTTTTTTAATAGATGATATTGAATCATTAGATGGTAAATCAATAGATCTAAAGGATTATAATTTATTAACATTTGACACAATTAATGCAGCTTTTTATTTTGAAGCCACACAACACAAATACAAAGGGTTGAATATCGAGTTTGCAATATTAGACCTTACACTTGGTGGTTCTATACAAACTTCTGAAGGACCAGTAAAATATACTGGTGTTGATATTTACCAACAAATATTAATATACAATAAAGATGCAAAAGTGTTATTTTACACTGGTAATAATTTAAATGAATATATCAAGTCAAATAAAAAAATAATCAATCAGTTTGCCGAAATTACAGATGGTAAATCAATTAAAGATTACATTTTATTTAAAACTGCTTTAGATTTGCAAGGAAGAAGGGAATATTTAGGAAATTGGTTTAATTAATATATGAGTTTATTCAAATCCGTAGTCCAGAGTCATTACAAAAGCATTATATTATTTTTTGTTTCAATCACTATTGTTATTTTTGCCACTTCTGCAGTGGTTTATGACAGTCAGTTAAGGTTTATGGAAGAAACTGTCAAAACAACCATCGCAGAATATGATGAAGTTGATAGAGGGCATTTATGTAAGTTATTATCTTGTACTTCTGTAATTGATGTCGAACATGATAAATTGTTTACATTGAATGAAAATCATACACGATTGATAAAAGGTGATTTTAATGCACCATTTGTAATTGATTTATGGCGAGATGTAGTATTAATAGATACAAGTTTTGCAATATTTTTAAGTGAAGCTAACTCTTATTTTGTGTTATCAAACAAAGATTTAATAACAAAATTAATACTGATATTTATGATAGTAATACCTACATCACTTGCTATATTCATTTATCCACTATTCATTAGTATTCGAAATGAGAAAGAAAATGGTATAAGACAAAATGCGGGTAATGAAGCTTTATTAGCAAACAAATCAATGATTATGATTACAGAGAATATTCACCATGAATTAAATACTCCATTAGAAATCATTGACAATAAAATTGAGAAAATACATAAAGTAATTGAAGATTATTTAACGAATGAATATAACTTTTATCAGAAACATAAAGATATTCTTGACAAAAGTAGTATTGATGGTCCAGATAATATTATGTCTCGTAAAGAGTGGGAAAATAACCAACAGAGAGAGATTGATTCAAAGTTAATTAAATTAGCACCAGATTTCGATTTTATTAAAACTTCTTCTGAACAGATATACAATATTTTAGAGAAGATGAAAGGCTTCAAACACATGAGATACAGTAATGGAAACAAGACTATTTATGACGTATTTGAAGGAGCATTCAAAATTATTAGTATAAGTAATTCTAATTACATACACAAGATAGACGAAAGCTTAAAACAATATTCAATCGAGTCGTCCAAGTTCAGAAATGCCGATTTATTAGGTATAGCAATTAATAATATTAAGAACTCAATAGAAGCAAATGCTTCTAAAATATTTATTGTGAATGGTGGGTTTAGTAATGGGTTATTAAAGACCAGAGTAATTGACAATGGTGGTGGTATTCCTAAATCGGCTACTAAGCACATATTTGAACCTAATTTTAGTACTAAAAGTAATGATAATTCTGTGAGAGGTAATGGTATGTATTTAAACAAGCAGATCATTAAACAAGGTGGTGGAGACACTTCCGTAATCGAAACATCAAAAATTGGAACAACAATTGAGGTGATAATTCCAACAAAAGTAAGGAGCACAAATGCATAAAACATTAAATTTTATTATGATAACAAGCCTTGTATTCCTTCTTTCAGGGAGTATGAATGCTTCCGAACTTAACATGGAAGATGTACATACAATTCTATATAGAGAAAATGTAGATTTAGATGCAAAATCATTAAAAGGATGGATGAGAGTATTTAATTCAAACTCAAAACTACGAGAATATAAAATATTTGTTTCAGTAGAAGAAAAAGAAAAAGTATTACTATTCCTTAAAGAACTGTACACAAATGAGCACAATAAGTATGCTAAGGTGGTGAGGTAATGAAACATTTATTAATTGTTATTGCCCTAATGAGTGGGTTACTAGGAACAGAAACTAATAAAACGGAAGAAAAAAGTAATTTTAATGTATCTGGTAAGGTTATGGCTTACTACACAAATGTCAATCATGATATGACTGATGAAACAAAAACTGACTCTGAAATATACTACATTTCAACACAGTTAAATATAGATTATACTTATGAGAACTTTTATTTTCAAGCTACACCGTATGTGTATACTTATGATACCGATTCTGGTGAAAAAATAGAGAATCTAACGAACACCTCGCCATATGACAAGAGTGCTATATTTTTCAGAAGCTTATATATGAGTTATACTTTTGATGCTTGGACATTTGGTATTGGTGTTCTTCCATTTACAAACAGTATGCCCATGAAGTTCAGCGATGACTCCATACAAGACGGTGTAGGTCTGAATACATTAAATGATAATGCGATTATGTCTGTTTTTGGTATTTACTCTACTGAAAATAGTAAGACCATATTTGGTGCTGGAACATTAGACCAAAAACTTATAAAGACAGGAAATTATATTTCTGAAGATTTAAGGGAAGATACAGAGATTTATTTTATTATCAACACTTATGAACACGATAAGTGGATTTTTACGAATGAACTTATGTATGTTGATATGAAGTATGATAAAATGGATTTAAGTGAAATATATATGTATGGTATTGGGGTTTCATGGGATGATACAGAAGACTCAGGATTAGTTGTTTACAATGTTGCGGCTGCAAGTATGTATAAGAACAATTCTTCAAATGCTAAAAATGAAATATATTCTAATGTTTTTGGTAGTGTTGCAAAGGGCGAGTATTTAGAATCTGCATTTCCAGATAGCTTTGCTATGAACACTGAAACATATTACGGTGCTTCAAACCTATTAGGTATTAGATATGAAATGGATTTCCTACCATTAGAAACATTTATCAACTTTGAATGGTTTCACACCATGGGTGATTGGACATCGGGTAATCAAGGAAACATCTATAATGGTAAAATCAACCAGATGTTTAATATAAGAGACAATGCTTATTATGTTAATTATGGCATATTAACAAGCAAGAATTCATTATTGCGTTTTACTTACTCTTGCTTAGAGTTCGACGAGTTTGGTAAAGTTGGAGCACCTGCTTCTACTGTTCCTGCGGAGAATTTCTTGGGTGGGAATAAAGCTGTTAGGACAAATATTCAGGCAATACATGTGATTTTCACATACAAGTTTTAGGAGTAAGTAATGGCACAAGAACAAAAAATATTAACAGCTTTTCAGAAAGTTAATGATTGGTATTCAAAACATAATTTTGGAACAAGAGTTGCTTTATTTACTTTTTTAGGTATGTATATATTAGCTGTTGGATCAAGTGTTGATTACAGTATGTTTTCAAGTGTAGATGCGAATACCACTGGAATAGCCACAGAAACTATCAAATCTTCCACAACGAATCTAGAACTAGTCAAAGTTGTTGGTTATTTTGCATTTGGTGCAATGGCATTAATTACATTAGGTGACAATGCTCTTACGAAGATAGGCGACATAATTGTTAAAGTGAAGGGTGGTAAAAAAGATAATTCTTAACACAAGGTTGTTTTAATATTTTTTACTGTATAATAAGAGTAAAATTAAAAAGAGTGCAAACTCTCCAAGTGGTGAAACATGGCATTAGTTCGTAATAGTTTAACATTAGACAATATTGTTGTAGGTGTTAAAAATGATATTCGTACTATTTGGTTTGTTTCACGAAACGGCACAGTCAAAAAAATATTCATCAAATCAGATATGGAACACCACAACTTTGTGAGAAATCATATTTTTCTGATAGATATTTTTAATCTGAATACAAATAAAAAATGCTCAGAAGATTGGGTTGGTGGCAATGTAAAAGGGAAACCAGCTGGTGGTAGTGGTATGATGTATGACCATTATTATAGGTCTGGGCACTTTTTTCACGAACAGTCATCTGCTTTTGATTACCTACAATTAAGAATAAAAAGTGGTTCAGATTCACTCGTGAAAACTGCTAAAAATATTATCACCACATATCCAGAGTATGTATTATAAGGAACATTATGAACTTCATTAAACAAGTAGAAGAGTTAGACAAAATCGTTGTAGAATATGGCACAAGAATGTTAGCAAAACATATTAACGAGGGTCAAAATGATTTAATACCATTAGAAACATACGAGAATACAATCTTTAATAGTATTCAAATATCAGGTTATGCTACTCAATACAAGATTTTCAACAATGTTGCAGTATGGTTAATAGATTACTTATCTGATGAAGTTTATACTGAAGCAATCAATAATTACTTACAAGCAAATACAACAGAACACGGACAAAATGTTTACAAGTCATATCTCGAAAATGTAGATTACTTCCAAGATGTATATTTCGGAGAAGAACGAAAAAGTATAGTTGGACAACAAGGTCTATTGTTTGTTTTAACTGAAAAGACAGAACAAAATATTATAGTTAAGGTATGTCACTTCAAACAAACCCACTTTTAATTTACCCTTAAGTTTTGATGTGCTATAATCATTAAAATATTAAAGGATTGACCAATGGGTTTAATGACTAATGTAACTATTCTAAACGACCATATCAACGAAATAAATGAGGATCCACTTGCTTGGTGGAACACAGTTTATCATCAAATCTGCTCATCTCAAGCACGAGATGTAAATTACTCAAACAATACTACTGTTAATTCGGTTGAACATGCTGATACAACAACCATTTTAGCGGTTGGTGGAAATCACACAACTGTATTAGGTTATACAACTAATACAAGTCATCACAAAGAAGAAGAACAAGTGGAAATCTTAAAAGCACTTGCATCAAATCTTGGATACAGACTTGTAAAGAAATCAAAATGAATACAAGTAAAAAAGAGTTCATCATAAAGAATGCTATGGCAACAGCCGAGGGTCATAAGCCTTGTCTCAAGCAAAGAGTTTATGCTATGATTGAAATAGGCGACCAGAAGATATTTGGAACAAACAAGATGCTTAATGATGAAATCACTGAATGTCCACGAGATATGCAAGGGTATGTTAGTGGTGCTGGTTATCATCTATGTGCAGAAATATGTCGTCAAGAATCCCATGCTGAGGTTGATGCTCTTAAAAATGCAGAAAA
>Ga0256844_10000927_pt1 | contig 11112 bp, 13 predicted proteins | sample MusselsmetaG_FD_189100 | JGI IMG/M metagenome (GOLD analysis project Ga0256844, IMG submission 189100) | Mussel associated microbial communities from hydrothermal vent at the East Pacific Rise, Pacific Ocean - Mussels | ecosystem: Host-associated > Mollusca > Shell > Unclassified ... | reverse complement strand
GATTTGGGATTAATGAAAGGTGCATTTGTTATTTTTTTGTAAAAATACAATTTTTAAGATGTTAACTATTATGATGTAAAAAATATATAGATTTTTTATATTTGGCGGTATTAGTTTACACAGTATAAAAAAGATACTATAAAAAAGGATATATGAATTCAGAGTCTTCTATTGCAACGAAATCAATTTTTATAATGTTAAAACAAATTAAGTAAAAATAAATTTATGAAATATTTATATTTAACCTTTGTATTTTTCATTATTACCTTCAATTCTTTCAGTCAGAAAAAAGCAAAAATGAAGATTACTCTAAATAATGGTAAAATAGTATCTGGAACATATAAGATAAAGAGTAGGACTATGGGTTTTCCCTCTAAAATTAAAATTACATCAATAAAGGGAAGGGAGAAATATAGTTTAGATGATATAAAAAATGTTATTGTGTACACGAAAAATAGTTCTATTTACCTTGAAGTAATTCTCACTAAAAAGTATTTAAAATCAAAAACAATTGAGAAGAAACTTGCTGAAATTAGGTTAGATGGGGATAGAATAAAACTTTATTTTGTTTCAGAAATTTCATATAGAAATTATAATACATTTACAACGGTTAGTCGCTATTATAAGAAGTATATGAAAAAAGAAAAAGATAGCGTTTCTTACAACATAGGATATCTTTACGGAGCAGGACAAATAGGAATTAAAAGAAGAGTCCGTGATTATTTTACAGATTGCCCACAATTAATTGAGAAAGTTGAAAATAATAAAATTCCTAAAAAAGACACAATGTTAATTGCTTTATTTTATGAACAAAACTGTGGTAATTAAATATGATTTTAGTTATAAGTTAAAATATTACGTATTCCCCACCATGGATGAGTAAACTAACAGGGCTTTTTTCATCCTACAAAACAAGAATTGTTTTATATACTATATATTTTACTTTCTTAAACAATTAAAAGCAAGCTCAATAATAAAAATGGCTAAGCCTAAAGAAGCAATTTATGAATTCACACAAGTTTTGGTGAAAGTAGGTGAACTATAATTATTCGAAAAAAATTTGTTTTTTAAACATTAAAGTTTAGATTTGTCGCTCAATTATACAGTAATGCAATTATTAACTACTTGGAAAGCATATTTTTACTTCTTTTATTTTTATAAAAGAAACGAGGCTTTGTAGGTATTATTTAGATAAAGAAATAATTAAAACATATAAAGTCTCGAGAAATCGGGACTTTTTTTTGTGAAATGCTCTTTTGAAAAATCACATTTATATGATGAATACAAAAGAGATAGTTAAACAAATTCTGCTGTAAATCAGGATTCAAACATCGCATAATTTAAAATATGAGTGTAAAGAAAATAGCCATACAAGGAATACAAGGGTCATTTCATCATATTGTAGCCAATCAATATTTTGGAGATGAGATTCTCTTGAATGAATGCTTGTCTTTTCCTGAAATTCCAGTATTGGTCAATACAGGCAAAGTAGATGCTGCAGTTATGGCAATTGAAAATTCTTTAGCAGGTTCTATTTTACCTAATTACGCTTTAATTGATGAATATAATTTGCAAATACAAGGAGAAGTACATTTACCTATCCATCATCATTTAATGGGGTTAGCCAATCAATCGTTAGCAGATATCAAAGAAGTTTGGTCGCATCCTATGGCAATTTTACAATGTAGAAAGTTTTTTAGAAATTATCCTAATATAAAACTAGTTGAAGCTTCTGATACCGCAGAAGTAGCACAACAGATTCATCAAAAGCAGTTACAGGGTATTGCAGCCATTGCTAGTAAAAAAGCAGCTGACATTTATAAACTAGAGATTATTGAAAATAAAATTCAAACTAGAAAAGAAAACTACACACGATTTTTTATCTTAAAAAAGCAAGATGAAAATATTGAAAAGCCTGAGATTATCAATAAAGCATCGCTTAAGTTTATTACAAATCACAAAACAGGAAGTTTAGCAGAAGTATTGAATATTTTTGCAGGGTTAAGCATGAATTTATCAAAAATACAATCCTTACCAATACTAGATAAACCTTGGAATTATGCCTTTTTTGTTGATGTTATATTTACGGATTATATACAATATCAACAAGCACTTACTAAGGTAGAATTGCATGTAAGCAGCTTAAAAATATTAGGAGAATACCAACAAAGTAAACGCAAACATGATCGCTAAAGCCAACAGATTACAAGAAGTAAAAGAATATTATTTCTCTAGAAAATTACGGGAAGTCCGTCAGTTGATAGCTGCAGGAAAGCCTGTAATAAATATAGGAATAGGGAGTCCAGACTTAGACCCGCCACAATCGGTAAGTAGAGCAATGCAGCATACTATTGAACAAAATCATATACATGGCTACCAGAGTTATCAAGGGCTACCAGAACTCCGCGCAGCTATTTCCAGTTTTTACAAAGATCATTTTCATGTAACAGTCAATCCAGAAAATGAAATTTTACCATTAATGGGCTCTAAAGAAGGGATTATGCATATTTCAATGGCATTTTTAAATGCTGGCGATATCGTATTGATACCAAATCCTGGTTATCCTACCTATGCATCGGTTACAAAGCTATTAGATGCTGTACCTGCCTATTATGATTTAACCGCAGAGAATAATTGGTTTCCAAATTTGGAAGTTTTAGAAAAGACAGATTTATCTAAAGTAAAAATTATGTGGATTAATTATCCTCATATGCCTACAGGGAGCAAATCGACTACTGAGGGCTTAAAAAGGTTAGTAGATTTTGCAAAAAAACACAACATATTACTCGTAAATGATAATCCATATAGCTTTATCTTGAATGACAATCCCCTAAGCCTCTTAAGTATTGAAGGCGCAAAAGAGGTTTCTTTAGAATTGAATTCACTAAGCAAGACCTTTAATATGGCAGGTTGGCGTGTTGGTATGGTATTGGGTTCAAAGGAGCATATTACTACAGTTTTGCAAGTAAAAAGCAATATGGATTCAGGGATGTTTTACGGAATTCAACAAGGTGCAATTGCAGCATTGGAGAGTAATGAGCATTGGTTTGAAAATTTAAATATACTTTATAAAAAGCGAAGAGTTGTTGCTTGGAAAATTGCTGATGCATTAGATTGTACTTATGATAAAAACACTTCAGGACTATTTATTTGGGCTAAATTACCAGCAGGAAAGGCAGAGGAAGTTGCCGATGAGTTGTTATACAATTACAATATATTTTTAGCACCAGGAACTATATTTGGCAGTAATGGAGAGGGTTATATACGAATCTCTTTATGTGTAACAGAAGAGATATTAACAGAAGTTCTAGAACGATTAAGTATCAAATAGTATGGAGAAAATAGTTGTAATAGGATTAGGATTGATAGGTGGCTCTTTAGCATTAGATTTAAAGAAAAAACCAAATCGGACAGTTATTGGTATAGATGCCAGTAAAGAAAACATACAAAAAGCATTAGAACTCCAAATTATTAATAAAATCGGAAGTTTTTCTGACATTTCGAATGCAGACATAGTTATTATTTCAGTACCTATAAATGCAATTCCTAAGTTAACCGAACAAGTATTAGACAATTGCACTGAGAACACATTGGTTTTTGACGTAGGTTCTGTAAAAGATAATGTTTGTAATGCAGTAAAAAATCATAAAAACAGAAAGAATTTTGTAGCTGCACATCCAATTGCGGGGACAGAATTTTCAGGGCCAGAAGCTGCGTTTAACGGATTGTTTACAGAGAAGACTGTTATTATTTGTGAAGCGAATTTATCAGATGTAGCTATCCTTGAAAGGGCCAAACAGCTTTTTGATGAATTGGAAATGAAAACTACCTATATGGGTGCCAAAGCGCATGATAAACACATTGCTTATGTTTCTCATTTATCGCATATCAGTTCTTTTATGTTAGGAAAAACGGTCTTAGAAATTGAGCCTGATGAAGAAAACATTTTCAATATGGCAGGGAGTGGTTTTAAATCGACAGTACGTTTAGCAAAAAGTTCACCAGCTATGTGGACACCTATTTTTGTGCAAAATAAAGAGAATGTTTTAAAATCATTAAATGAATATATAAAAAACTTAGAAACCTTTAAAGAGTTGATAGAAAATGACGAAAGTGATGAAATTTATGCCATTATGCAGAATACAAATCGAATAAAAAACATACTAAATGGCATTATTAATTAATAACACATTGATAATCAGATAAAAAATAAAAATTAAATTAATAAAAACATACGAATCAGTATTTCGTATATCATTTAACATTAAAAACAATTATGGAGTCAACAAATTTTTCAACGTGGTTAAAAAACATGGAATTAGCACATCCATTAGTTATTGCAGGACCATGTAGTGCAGAAACTGAAGAACAAGTATTAAAAATTGCGCATCAGTTAAAAGAGACAGATGCAACCGTTTTTAGAGCGGGTATTTGGAAACCGAGAACCCGTCCAGGAAACTTTGAAGGGAATGGAGCAAAGGCATTGCCATGGATTGCCAAAGTAAAGGAAGAAACAGGAATGTTAACTACTGTAGAAATTGCAACAGCACAACATGCAAAACTAGCTTTGGAGTTTGATATTGATATTCTTTGGATTGGAGCACGTACTACAGTAAACCCATTTGCAGTTCAAGAAATTGCCGATGCGATTCAAGGTACAGATAAAATTGTATTGGTAAAAAACCCAATAAACCCTGATCTAGCTTTATGGATGGGAGCTATAGAACGTTTCTATAAAGCAGGTGTTAAAAATTTAGGAGCTATTCATAGAGGTTTTTCATCATATAAAAAGACGAAGTACAGAAACAATCCGCAATGGCAAATTCCAATTGATTTAAAAGAAAAATATCCAACATTACCTATTATTTGCGACCCTTCGCATATTTGTGGAGAACGTGATGGTATTTTTGATGTTTGCCAAACTGCTTTAGACTTAAAATTTGAAGGTTTGATGATTGAAACACATTTCGATCCTGATAATGCTTGGAGCGATGCTAAACAACAAATTACGCCGAGTAGATTAGCTGAGATTACAGAAGATTTACGCGTAAGAAAAGATAGGGTAGAAGAAAAAGATTCGCTTAAAAAACTAACAAGTTTACGAAAAGAAATTAACACCTTAGATACTCAATTATTAGATCTTTTTGAAGAGCGTATGGCTGTTGTTGAAAACATAGGTAAAGTAAAAAAAGAAAAAAATGTAGCTGTTTTACAACGTACCAGATGGCAAGAAGTAATAAAAGGTGTGCTTAAAGAAGGTACAGAAAAAGGATTGAGTGAAGAGTTTGTAGAAAAAATATTTAAAGCTATTCATCAAGAGTCTATACAACATCAAGAACGAATTGTGAATGGGTAAATTCCCCTCCCTAACCCTCCCTAAGGGGAGGGAAGGTTGCACGCAGAAATTTTAGTGTTAATTCGTGAAAGCTGCCTCGCCTTTTGGCGGGTTCGTGTCTTAAGAGTAACTTTACGCAAAATTTAGAGTTAATTCGTGAAATCAGTGTCTTCTAAGCATATTTTAGTTATTCGTCTCTCAGCCATGGGAGATGTTGCCATGAGCGTACCAGTTATACGAGCATTGCTTAAACAAAACTCCAATATAAAGATAACCGTAGTATCCAATGATTTTTTCAAACCTATTTTTGAAGGGATTGCACAGGTAAATTTTTATACTGTAGATGTTCAAGGAAAGCATAAAGGCATTTCAGGTCTTTACAAACTATATAAAGAACTCAACAAACTTAATATTGATGCTATTGCAGATATCCACAATGTATTACGTACAAAAATTTTACGCTTCTTTTTTTCGCTAAAGCGGATAAATACTGCGATAATTAACAAAGGAAGGGCAGAAAAAAAAGCATTAACAAGAGCAGAGAATAAAGTTTTTAAACAGTTAAAAACGACCCACGAACGCTATGCAGATGTGTTTCGGAAATTAGGCTTTACAGTAGATTTGTCCAATCCTGAGTTTCCTAAGAGAAAAAATGTACCACAATCTCCTCCCTTTCCTTTAGGAGAGGATGGAAAAAAATGGGTTGGTATTGCTCCATTTGCACAACATCAATCAAAAATGTATCCATTAGACTTAATGGAAGAGGTTATTACTAATTTAGTAGCTACAAATCAATACCAAATTTTTCTTTTTGGAGGTGGAGCACAAGAAATAAAAGAATTAAAGATACTTGCACAAAAATTTAAGGCTATTATTTTAATTGCAGGAAATTTAAGTTTTAATGAGGAGTTAAGTTTAATTTCCAATTTAGATGGTATGTTAAGTATGGATTCTGCAAATGCACATTTAGCAGCTATGCAGGGTATTAAAACCATAACGCTTTGGGGAGGAACACATCCGTTTGCTGGTTTTGCACCGTTTAATCAAGCCAAAGAGCATATGTTATTATCAGATATAGAAAAATATCCTAAGCTACCGTGTTCTGTTTATGGGAACAAAATTTGTGATGGTTATCAAGATATAATGCGAAGTATTTCCCCAGAAATGGTAGCAGAAAGAGTAAAAAAAATTTGTTAAAAGCATGAAAAAGGTACTTGTAGTTTTAATAATTTTTAGTTTAGGTTCCTGTAAAAAGGACTTGAAAATTTCACAGTCAAATATTTCTGTACAAACAGAGCAAAGTTTGATAAATCCTTCAGGTAAAACCATACAAACAAGGTTTAACTTGCCCAAAGGGTTTAAGAGAGAAAGCTATCAAAAGAATTCATTTCAATATTATTTACAAAACTTCCCTTTAAAACCATATGGTACAGAAGTTTATTTGTATAACGGCTCTTTAAAAAACAGGCAAGATGTACATGAATCAATCTTAGACATCAGTGTTGGGAAGAGAGATTTACAACAATGTGCAGATGCAACTATGCGTTTACGAGCAGAATATTTATTTAAACAACAGTTATTTGAAGAGATTCACTTTAATTTCACAAACGGATTTAATGCAACGTATTCAAAATGGCGAAAAGGCAAAAGAATACATGTAAAAGGAAATACGGTAACTTGGACGAATAGAGGGGTTGTTGGAGATTCACGAAAGAGTTTTGATGCATACCTTGTTATGGTTTTTAGTTATGCAGGAACTTTATCCTTAGCACAAGAAATGAAAAAAACAAACATTGATAAGATGCAAATTGGAGATATATTTATTCAAGGAGGTAGCCCTGGTCATGCAGTAATTATTGTAGATATGGCGAGTAATAAAGCAGGAGAAACACGGTTTGTATTAGCACAAAGTTATATGCCAGCACAAGAAATTCATGTATTAAAAAACTTTAATAATCAGCGTATTTCTCCATGGTATACCACTAAAAATTTAGAGACACTTCACACTCCTGAATGGGATTTCACCAAAAATAATTTAAGAAGATTCCAATAAAAAAGCCTCTTTATGAGGCTTTTTAAAGTATTAAGTGCTAAAACTTATGAGTCTAGTATAGGTATACGCAATACTTGACCTACATAAATTTTATCAGGATGTGAAAGCATAGGCTTGTTTGCTTCAAATACCTCTGGGTATTTCATAGCATTACCATAATATGTTTTTGCAATTTTACCTAAAGTATCTCCACTTACAACAGTGTGAAATTGAGCTTCAGGTTCTTGAACAGCAGTAGTCATTTTATCATCAACACTAGCAATACCTTCTGTATTACCAACAACCAATACAACTCTTTCTCTAGTAGCTTGATTTTCAGCCTGCCCATATATTGTAGCCAAATCTCCAGCAACAGTAACGTCTAAATCTGTAACGCCAAAGCCCATAGTCTCAACAGCATTTACTAATTTTGAAGCTTTTTCTGCAGCAGCTTCAGCTGATTCTTCAGCAGTAGTTTTACCAATACCAAAAACTTTAGCACCAGCATTTTTAATGAATGAAAATAATCCCATAATTTTAATATTATTTAATTGATTAATATAATTTTGATAGTGTGAAGGTACATTATTTTTGGCAATTCAATTTAGTTTTCGTAAATTTTGATGAGGATTTAGAAAATAATTTTTTAATATTGTTTAACATTAAAATTTACATATTGTGATTGTACATAACTTAGAAGAGCACCATTCAATAGTAAACCAATTTATTGCAGAAATACGAGATGCTGATATTCAAAAAGATAGCATGCGTTTTAGAAGAAATATTGAACGTATAGGAGAAGTTTTAAGCTATGAACTTAGTAAATCATTAATGTACACTACTAAAAAGGTACAGACACCATTAGGGAATAAAGAAATTCAATGTATAAAGGAGCAATTGGTACTATGTTCTATTTTAAGAGCAGGAATTCCTTTGCATCAAGGTGTATTAAATTATTTTGATAATGCAGAAAATGCTTTTATCTCTGCCTATAGAAATCACAGTAATAATGATGACTTTGAAATTATTACTAAATATTTAGCATCGCCATCAATCGAAGGAAAAACAGTATTATTAATAGACCCAATGTTAGCTACAGGAAAAACGCTAGAAGTAACCTATAATGCAATGAAAAACTATGGTACAGCCCAACAGATTCATATTTTATCTGTTATTGGATCTACGGAAGGTGTAAATTATATTAAAAAACATTTTCCAGAAAACACACATTTATGGATTGCTGCTATTGATAACGAATTGAATAGTAAAGGTTATATTATTCCTGGCTTAGGAGATGCAGGTGATTTAGCTTACGGAGTTAAATTATAAATATAGGGTTCAATATAAAATTTAGAAAGTCTAAAGGGAAACAAAATAAAAGGAAATTTTTTTAAAAAAACATCTAGACATTCTTTTTGATTTTCCTGACGCTTTGGAATTATCGTTTATTTTATTTCTGTGGATGAAAGCCTAGGTCAAACACAGATTTATAAGAGATAAACACTTATAGTTACCCCAAGAAATAGGTATAAAAAGGCTTCCCGAAACCACTTTTCTTTTACAAGCTCTAGGTAATGTGTAAAGATTATGGTTACAGGAAAAAATAGAAATAAAAATTCAGACCCATCCTTATTGCCAGATGGTATTATGAGTAGCAAACTCATAAAAGTATGAATTATTAATAAAAACCAAATACTTTTAAATTCAAAGTTAACGGTAATAATTTTTAAGGTAGTAGATGGTATTATCCATACCAATAAACTTATTAGTAGAGTGATAGGAGTTAATAATTTTAAGGAATTATAGTTCGTATACGAAAAATTAGGCTTTGAAAAGAAAGGGGAATCGCTAAAATCATCGGTTAACACTAAATATACCCAGTAGAGTAAAGTAGGAGTTATGAGTCCAACCAATGGAATAATTGCATTTCTGATAGTTGCCTTCCTAAAAACATAAATTCCAACATAGACTAAAACAATATAAATAAAACTTAAAGGGTAGATTAAGGTCATTATGCCAATTAGTAAAGAACTGTCAAATACTTTTTTCTTAAGTTCTTTATCTGTTTTTATACTGTATATTCTTCTAATTGCTAGTAATAATATAAAATTAGTAATTAGTATTTTTACATTTAGCATTGTTAAAGGAAACATACCAAAATAAAAAACCAAGAAGAGTCCTATATAAGAGTTGTCTTTTGATAATCCATTTTTTTTAACAATAAAATGAATAAGAAATAGAGTAAGAAATACAAGAACAATAGATGAAATAGCTTTAATGAAATAATCAAAATCAAGAGGCCCTTTAAAAACAGAAAGCAGAGTAATACCATAAAGACAAACCAAGCCAATTGTTAGTATCAATTCATTAATTGGTTTAGTTTTTTTAAAAAATTTAGCAATCATTCGTATTATTTATTACTTTTGTTCGGTAAATATAATTAAGATATGATTGCAAACAACATTTTTAGAGCATTTGGTGATTTTTGTACAGACTTAGCATTTATACCATATGACTATTTTCGCTCAATTAACGGATGGTGGACATCAAACACAATGAGTGTTATTCTAATAGCAGCAGGTTTTATGGCATTGTTTTATTGGTTAGGGCAAATGACGAAAGATCTTAGAGCAGGAACTGAAGACCTGTAGTTAATTTATTTTGGGAAGTAAGAATAAATTAAAACGGTTTCGTGAAAATGAAACATTTACCAATGTAATTCAACCCTCTCGTGAAGAAATTCTTCAGGGTTTTACTCTTAAAGGCAAGTGGAATACATTTTTTAAAAACAACAACCCTATCATTTTAGAGCTGGGTTGTGGTAAAGGAGAATATACCTTAGCACTTGCAAAACGTAATCAAAACATCAATTTTATTGGAATAGATATTAAAGGAGCTCGTTTTTGGAGAGGTGCTAAAACTGCAATAGAAGAGAATTTGGCTAATGTTGCATTTATAAGAACACAGGTTGAATTGATTGATTTATGTTTTGCTGAAAATGAAATTCATGAGATTTGGATAACCTTTCCTGATCCTCAGATCAAGTTTAAACGCACAAAACACCGTTTAACAAATCCAGATTTTTTAAAGAAATACCAGCATATTTTAACTCCTGAAGGCGTTGTTCATTTAAAAAGTGACAGTGAGTTTTTACATGGCTATACCTTAGGTTTATTACAGCAAGAGAACCATGAAATACTGTATGCTCATCATAATATTTATAATAATTCCTATGCTCCAGAAGAGGCTACCTTAGTAAAAACATTTTATGAAAAGCAATTTTTAGAGCAAGCCAAGGCCATAACTTATATTAAGTTTAGAACTCATTTTTAATCGCAGAGTAATAGCCAAAAAAAGTTTAACCTGCCTGTGGAGGCAGGCTTGAGGTAATCTATTCCTACAAATGAAAAAAGAAGATAATTTTTTTGAAAGAGCTTACGAAGTAGCACGAAGAATACCTTATGGTAGAGTGACCACATACGGAGCTATTGCAAATTACTTAGGCGCAAAAAAATCTGCTAGAATGGTTGGATGGGCTATGAATGCGAGTAGTAAAGATGAAACCGTACCAGCACATAGAGTAGTAAATAGACTTGGTGTATTAACAGGTAAATTTCATTTTAACGGAATTAATTTAATGCAGCAACTGTTAGAGGAGGAAGGTATTGAAGTTTTAGAATCAAAGGTTGTAAAATTTAAATCTCTGTTTTGGGACCCTTCCAGTAAAATTTAATTTTTTTTATGG
>Ga0256844_10000926_pt1 | contig 11113 bp, 20 predicted proteins | sample MusselsmetaG_FD_189100 | JGI IMG/M metagenome (GOLD analysis project Ga0256844, IMG submission 189100) | Mussel associated microbial communities from hydrothermal vent at the East Pacific Rise, Pacific Ocean - Mussels | ecosystem: Host-associated > Mollusca > Shell > Unclassified ... | reverse complement strand
TCAGCAAATTGACGACCTCTTAAATCTAACTTTTCTGCCTTAACAAGTTTCGCTTCAATCATTTTCTCTTTGAATAACTCACCCTTAGTCAAAGTTGTATTATTAGACAAAACCGCAAAACCGAAATGTGAATAATCTTTGTCTTTACTAAAAACAGAACCATCGCTAAAAGTCATAGCGGGAATATGTTCATCAACTGAAACAGTATCAGACATACCCAAATAATGTGTACCACCATCGAATATATTACTCATTTTTGTACACCTCCTAAAATTCTTATAAGCTCATTAAGAGCGCTCAATATTCTATCGTTACTGGTAGAAATTTTATCTAATTTACTTTCACATGGTGTAGCCACAATTTACCCTTTTTGTTTTTATTAGTTTATAAAATATTAACAATATTCTAAACAGCATCTATTGAACCTATTAACGATACAAGGAACGTATACTTTTTCAAACCATACACGCCTAATATCAACTATATCTTTTTCTAAAGAATATAAATTAAAAAGTTCCTCTTTGGCATCATTATAATTATAGGTACTTGCTAAACTTTGATTTTGTTCATACCACGCCATACCATTACGAATAGGAGTAATAGCGTAATATTTACTTGTACTTAAATCAAGAATTAAATAATAGTTATTATTATAAAAATCACCTACATAAAAATCATAATATTGAATATTATTTTTAACCGCACCAACGAACAAAGATAAAGAATTTGATAAATTATTTGACACACATCCAAAATGACTTTTAAAACCCTTTTCAAATAAGAAAGAAACATCAAAATGTTTAACCCATGGAATAAGACCATTTCTATCAGACCAATATTTAGTAAGTGAATAATTAGAATCTCGACTTACCATGTCATTATTTTTTTTGTATTCCGTATCCTCATAAAGAGTAGTTAATCCCGTGATTTTATCAAAATAAAGAACCCATCTAACAGCATAATATCCACTAGACAAATTCTTTTTATTTTCAAGTGATTTTGCTAAAAATATTTCTTTCTCATCATTTGTCATTTAAAAAGTCCTTTTAATTTTTTTAAGTAATCTTGCGAAAAAGCTAGTTATCTTTATGTAAAAAGAAAGTTTTTTTGATTGCATACTTTTGTCCTCCTTTCAATTGGTTTTTTTATATAACTCTCATCAAATCTTTTTGAACTATCAATTAAAAATAAAGAGGGAATTTCATTAAAATATTTAATAACTGTAGGATATGATAATCCCGTATATCGTTGCACTCTCTTTTTGTTTACTTCCATGCCATGGAAAGATAACCAAGAAATAGCCACTAATATTCTTTGTAAAGTATCATCATTCATTATACATACTCCATTTCATAAATAGGCTCTGTTTTGTTTTTCTCATCTTGAAAAGCATAAGCGAACTCTGCATTTAAATCACACGAGCGCAATTCATCAACAGTTTTATTAAGAAGAGAAGCCAATCTATATTCAGCCCGATTATATTCACTATAGCCCAAATCAGCAACCCTTGAAACCAATCCCGAATAAAGTTTAATAGCCAAAGAACTGTAATCAACATCAACAGTAAAACCGTTTTTAGTAATATATTGAGAATTATCAATAAAAGAAGATAAAAGCTTAATATTTCCATAGTCATGAAGGGATAAACCATATTGCTCCGCTAATTCATACTGAACGGTATCAATAATATTTAAAACTTCCATAGGGTCACCACGTCCCGCCTTATATGCAGTAGATATAAAAGATTTGCACATTCTTTTGGCAGTAGAATAAGAACGCTCAGAAAATGAACCATAATCAAAAGGTAACTCATGATATTTAGAATCCCATAATTGAACAGAATCCCAAATCAAAGAGGGATTATCTATTTTAGTTCTATGCATTTGTTGACGCAAAGCATCTGGGGTATATTCCCCGTTCATAATCTTTAAACAATGGGATTCCTTTAAATCAACGTAAGTCAATTTACCAATAGAAAATGACCAAAGTTTACCAATCATCTTAAAAAAATATTCAACCTCATCATCTAAAGCACCATTCTTAAAACGCTTTAAATACGGTCTTCTCATTTGCGTTTCGTGTCTCCAAACGGGTACTTTGTTGCTTTGAGGATAACCGTTACGAGTCCAATTAGTAGTAAGCCAAAGCTTAGAAGCATTATTATTTATTTCTAATCTTTTATCATAAATTCTGCACATATAATCGCCCTTACCAAAAGAAAAACCCGTTAATCTATTATATTGCATATGTTCGATAAATTCCATATGACCATGATTTTTAAATCTTGTTTGGAATCTAAATTTATCAATAGGTGTGTATTCAATTCCCGCGACATCAGTACATAAATCTATCCTCATTAATTGAGTTTTAAAAAGTTGAAGTTCACTATCACTAGAAAGTAATTGATTAAGCATAGCCAAAACAGTTGCATATGCTTTTTTATAACCAAGCAAACTAAGAAACTTACTACGAAACTCAACACGAATTTGAGGAGTATCATAATTATTAGCACCCATCACAACTGTAGAAAAATCTATAGTTATATCATCATTCATAATAATATATTTATATCGTCCCTTACCCGTAGGTAACATCATAAAACGACCATATGTATAAAAATCAAAAGGAACACCACTAGCAAAGTCAAAAGACCTATTTTTTTCTATTGCTTCATCTTTTATACTATCCAATTTAATAAGCATTGCCTTATACTTGTTATAACTCTCCTGATTCATAATGACATAAGAAACTAAAAGAGTGTCTACACCTTGGTGTACTATCGTGGGGGCAAAAGTTTTATCTATTTTCATATTTTTTAAATCTCCAATTTTTTTTAAGTGTCACAGTTATACCCCTTGTTAAACAGAACGGGGGCAAAACCCTTATAAGTCCGATTTTTGAAAGAAATCGCTGAGATTTGTCTATCTAATCGGACTTATAAAGGCTTCGAAAGTGTAAAGAGCAAGAGCAAGAGCAAAGAGCGCATTTATGGACGAGATCGTTCCTCACTCTCTATCCCTTACGTTAGAGCTAGGCTGTACCTGCACAAGATTAGAAACGCAAAAGCTCATAAAGCCAAGTATTTCTTATATGCTTCGCATTCAAAGGCTGAAGCTTAGATTAAGTCGCCAAAGATGTGGGCAAAGCCCACCCAATGGCAAAAGCTTTTCAACCATTTGTCTGAGAAATCACGGCTAAAATAAAAAGTCCATTCTTACCATTTCTATAGTTGGGTAACTTCTGCCCCCATCGTTAACTTTCATAACTACCCGTCCTACGAATTGATAGGTGCCACCAACTTTAAGGTTTGAATATTGTTCTGGGGTTATTCTCAATGATTGTACCCCACCTTTGAAAGAGAATTCAGCATAGTAGCTATCATTCCAAGTAAGTGCTACTCCCGTATTATCATCATACATAGGATTACCCTCTTTGTCTCTTTTTGGTTTACCCTCAGACATAGCTACGCTGTCTACACTACCGCCTATAAAGACCTCATTTGCGGTTGAAGCGTTAAAAAGTTCTACTGTCATAGGTGTATCTATATTCTCTGTTTTTTTGTTTGCCATGGTTGTTATCCTTGTGTTGTGTTTTTATTTTTAAGCTAAATGCTTAACAAAGCCCTCGGGGAGAGGGGAGAGTTAAAGATTTCAACTAGAATAAAGAGATAACTTGCTATCAATAAACCTGACGCGTCCTCTATATTCAAGAAGTCTTGACTCTTGAAGATTAGATAAACAAGAAGAAGGTTCAAGCCTTTTTCTTTCTTCTTCAATATATTGAATTTTTTTTAAAAATTCAAACTTCTTTATAGTTAAAAAATCTTTTATAGTTAAAACATCTTTTACAACGAAAATATCTTTTTTCATTTATTTAATCCTCTCTATATAAATATATTCACACCAAAGGAAAACAAAAGAAACCAAAAAAGTGCTAGTTGTCAAGAAGACGGCATAATCACTTTTAAAAATAGAAGTGGTATATGGAAGTTCCTCTTTTAATGCAAAATCCCTAAAATCATCTGCAAAAGTACGCGATATTTTAACTCTAAACATAGCCATTACAATCGACCTCTAATTTTTCTAGCTCTAAGCTTAATGGGTCTACCATTTTTAATTATCTCTGATGTTGTGTTTAACTCTTGAAAAGAAATAAAACCCAACGTATACAAAGAGTGTTTAGAAATACACTTAAGTAATAAATGCTTAATTAATTTAGTCTTATTGATTTTATAACCAAGTATACGCGATATATGTAAAAGATTTTTCTCTATTTCTTCTGAATCTGTACCAAGTGGAACGGTGATACTTCTAGGTGCTTCATGTTTCATTTTTTGTTGCCTTTATTTAGATTAAATAAAATAATATGTAATAAATGTCATAACCATTTGATTAACATAATATAAAATATATTTGTTGAACCCAATCTATAGCCGAGTAGGGCGATAAATGAATAGATTTCTTATAATGTGTTTAAAGCTAGTTAAAGTCTATATCCTTTTTAACTGTTATATTATACCCAAATAAACTTAAAGTAATATTAAATACATTATTTGGTTAAATAAGATTTAAAAGCAATCAATCGATAATCACTATTGCTTGATTTATATATATCATTTATATGCTTTAGTTCTGATTGATAATACTCAGTATATCTATATTCAGACATAGCCCGACTATTTAAAACAACACCATTTATAGGCAGAGTAGTTTTTTCAGATATGCGAATATAAAGACTTACAAAAAGAGGACGATAAAATAAACAATTAGTATTGTCTAAGTTTATAGAACAAAATTCAACCTTATTTAACTCTGAAGAAAAATCTATAATATCATCTTCTTTATAACCACAAGAATTTAAAAATAACAATAAAATAGCAATAGTGAAAATACGCATCTTACAACCTATCAAATTCTATAGCGTCCTTACAATGATTGGACTGCCTGAAGAATTTATTTAATATTTTACATATTGTAACAAAAATAAAATAATCTTTGTTTAAGTAGTTTATTGCATAGCCTAAACGACCGCTTACTGTCTGGTCAATATTGCCATGAGTAGACGCGTTTGCTAATTGGTCAATGGATAAAGCTAGACTAAGAGAGTAAATACTGTAGAAACGCGAGAGCCTATAACTGAAGAGAGATACAAAGGCAAGTAAAGCATATAGCGTTATTGCATAAGAAAAGAATAGCGAAAATACTAATATTGTGAAAGGAGGGAGAAGTAACCCTCTGAAATAATCCTTTATATGATTAACCATGCCAGCGTGCTTTATTTGAACGAATGTCAATATGAGTAAAATTATCATAGTTTCCTATTCCATATTTATTTGGATATTTTTCGTTTAAGTACTCATAAACTTTTTTAGGACGTACTCCAGATATTCTAATGTCCGAAGCGATACCCAATCTATGCTTAGAACGTTTAGCCCCACCTACATAGCTATTATACTTAGGGCAACGATAACCACTATAAATCTTGATAGGTAAACCAAAATGAGAGCGTAAATCTTCTAGAACGATAAGTAACTCAGCATCAACTATGGACTGATTACACTTACACACACCTCTCTTATTCCCCTTACAATAAAACTCGTATTTATTAAAATGTTCTGAAACCTTCACGCTAAACCCTTACTTTTATTAAAAAATGTACATCTTTTTCAAGCTGTCTTAATGAGCGATAAAGCCCCTCTATATCTTGCATATCTTGTGAATCATCAAATCTAGTCTGTAATCTTACTAGCTTGACATGCAACACATATAAAGAAACGACAGTAGGAGCATAAAGATACTCCACTAATAAATTAAATATCTCCATTGATAATATTATCCTTTAATACTCTGTATTTGAAGTATATTTTTTTAACATTATTAGAAGCTTCTCTAATCAATAACCCAAACTCATCTTTAGAATAAGATACCAAAGAATTATCTACAGCAATCCAATCAATAGTGTCCGCATCAGAAGCAACAACATAAGCAACAGCCATAGTCTTAATTATATCTTCATTAAGAGCAACATTATCAATAAAAAATAATTCAAGTTCTTCTTTTCGTCTCTCATTAAGATCGTCAAGAGCAGAACGGTTTTTAATTGTTGAAATCTCAGAAGAAGAAAGACCCTCAATCCAAGAACCATCTAAAAATCTAGGCAAATAAAAAGTGCCAACAATGGGAACATCAATAACGTACTTAGACTTTTTAGCAAGTGTGTCAGATACAAAAAAACCGTCTTTGTCTATTTTAATATTTTTAATCATAATGAAACCCTATAAGTTATTTGAAACGAAAACCATTGCCCACGTGAAATAGGTGAACTCATCTTAACAATGCCATCACTCTGAACATACATACCCAAAGCAGTATCTGAAGCGCAATAGCAAATACCCATAAAAGTATGCGAAGGACTAAATTCAGGAGGTAGCTTAAAAATGGGAGAATGGCTAAGACCACCAATTAAAAAGCCCGAAATATGACAACTCCCATCTTCATAAAGAAAAACAGAAGCAGGAGAAAATGAAGACGAATAGTTTCTGAACCCATTCAACAAAGTAGGAAAAATATAGCCTTTGACTAGCCCAGAACTTAATCTAGACTTCTTTAAAAATGGACTTAAATCTACAGGTGCAGGAAGTTCAGCTGTCTTTGCGTATGGACTTAAATCTACAGGTGCAGGAAGTTCAGCTGTCTTTGCGTATGGACTTAAATCTACAGGTGCAGGAAGTTCAGCTGTCTTTGCGTATGGACTTAAATCTACAGGTGCAGGAAGTTCAGCTGTCTTAGCGTATGGACTTAAATCTAAAGGTGCAGGAAGTTCAGCTGTCTTAGCGTATGGACTTAAATCTACAGGTGCAGGAAGTTCAGCTGTCTTAGCGTATGGACTTAAATCTGCAAGAGTTATTTTTCCATTTAATTTATTATAGACGTCCTCCAAAGAGTTATAATCTTTTAAACGAAAATAAATATCTATTGATTGATTAAGTTCGTCATTCTCTTTGTCAAGTAAAGTAAGTGATACTTGTTTTTCATCATTTGTTACATTTGATACTATGATGTCATTACGTTTTTGTAGCAATGTCTCTAAGTAAGACTGTAACTGTTTTATATCTAGTGCCATGTTATTCCTTTATATTTTTTAGTAAATAATCAAATGATTACTTAATAAACCCCACCCCAAGGAGAGTGGAGATAATTCAAGAAGAAAAGACCTACTTACTTGTAAGACCGTCTGACCAACCATCGATAGCCACATCAGCAGGGTGAGTAGCGGGTTCTTGCCAATATGGAGTTTGGGCAATAAGTACCGATTTAATATCAGTTGCAGAAACTGTATTCTTAAACATGATAGAACCACTAAAAGCCTTGATACTTGCAGAAAGATATTCCCCATTTGTTGCAGTTGCAATCATGCGAACATTTCTAGCAACCATCATTTCAGTAACAGCAGTATCTTTCTTAGAAAGGTTTGTTAATGTGTCGTTTTGCTCAGTAACTTTTACGCCACCCTCTAATAATGCAATAAATGCAGTAAGTCCAGCTTCATCACCTTTGAATACAAAAGAAGTTTTCTTCACTGCTCCGTTGAATTTAACGTATTGAGTTACGTTATATGTTTTAATTGCCATTTTAAATCCTTTATTTTTTATTTGTTTATTTATCTATGACAAGGGAAGTATGGAATAAAAGAGAGTAAAAAGTAAAGTGTAAAATTAATTTTAAAAACACCCCGAAAAATAGGGCGCTAATAGAACGTAACTTTACACACTAGAATAATTAACGATAACGTCATTGACATTTTTATATAATGACATCATTAACCCCCTTATATCAGAAAGATTTTTATTAGACTTTAGAGCAGGAATTTTAATTTTTTTAATAGTTCCATCTTTAAAGAAAAGACTAACACTACAATAACGAGAAGCACTATAATCTTTTTTAACTTTAAATTTATTCTCAATAGTCATATATTCTGCTATCTGTAATATTTCGCCTACACATACAGCACGGAAGAAAGAAAAAACATTATCCAAGCTATCTGCTTCAATGTTTGTATTAATCGTTTGATTGTTAGCTCTGTATTTTACTTGATAAATTGACATAGTAATCCTTTTTTATACCGTGGGCAAAGCCCACTAATTCCACGTAGTAACACCATGTACCTCACTTACTTTTTTATTGTTTAACATTAAGTGAGTTTTACAAAGTTGTATAATCCTATTTTTGTCTAAGATATTTTTAGCAAACCGAACACGAACAAAGGCATTTGTAAAACCATTTCCGATAACAATTTTTAACTCTCTGAAAAAAGAAGTATTTGCTAATTGTGGAGATTGATTAACATATACTATCTTTTTGATATTTGTCACATAAGCATCACTTAGATTTTCATAAATAGATTGAACATCAAGGACACTATCAGCAAGGACTTGTACTGTATCAGTACGACCACTTGACAAAGTAACTTCATATACATACATTACTTCACCTTACTTAAACCATTTGCAACAAAAGTATCAAATTCAACCTGCGCCTTAGAAATTACTTCGTCCTCTGCATTTTTTGCAAACTCTTGAAATGAATTGAGCTTTTTATATAACTTAGACCAAGAAACTCCAGCAGTAAGCTTTTTACCCGTTGCACGTTCATATATTTTTTTATCATCTCTCGAATTAGTCCAAGTACCCGTTTTTGTCTTTTGGGACATTAGTTCAACGTTTTTCAATTGCCCCTCAGTATAACCCTTAAGCATAGACCCGTCTACTCTATTTTTGGTGTGATTAGCCATTTTCATTTTCTGAATCATCATAGAATCGTTATGATTCATCATGTTTATAGCGATTTCCGTATTCTTTTGCCTAGATTCAATACTACCAACAACAGTACCAACCGCCTTTCCTAAGACCTTACCCGTAACGCCACCACTCTTTAATTTAGAAAAAGCGCCAACAAGTTTTCCACCTACAATATAACCAAAAGCAATAGAAGCACGTTTATAAACCATAGGCATCAAGGTACTATTTATCCATCCTATTGCATACATAGATAACCCCATTTGCAATGTACTTATAGCACCCGAAACAGCATCGTCCCAATCGCCTGAATCCTCCTTCTCAAAATCTTTTTTAAGTGGGTCAAGTGCCTTTTTACTTTGTTTAAATACAACAGTTGTTGTATAATCATCAATCAAATCTTCTAAACTATTACTAAATACATTTGTTATAGTACTCATATTTTAACACCTCCTTTTATTGATGTTTCTTTTAACATATACGTAAAAATATCAACGTCCGAAACTTGCTCTACAATATCTGAGACAACATCGCCCAAAAAGGAAATAAAATCATCGCTATTCTCTGATTCAAAATCTTTTATTTTATTTTCAGCATGTTTCGCCTGAATCTTTTGGTGTTCTTTTATTTCATGAGTTGCCGAAGCATTACTTGCCAAATGACTAGAAATATTATTAAGCGCTCTTTTTGTGCCTTTTTCATCATCTTTGTCGTAATTAAAGGCATAACCGTCATTAACATTTTTTTGATACAAGTGACTATTTTGGGTGTTCATTAACTCCTCTTTTTTCTCATTACCTATAACCATGGCTTCAATAAGCGTAGGCAAGTACTCCAAAGATTGAGCTATAGAAGTAATACCTTCTATCATAATCTTTTGAGTTGCGTTATCTCTCATATTTGAAACTTCAAGAAGTCTATTACGCTCTAAATTAATTTCATTATTATCTTTCATAATTTTATTTTGATTCTGTAAAAGACTTGTTAAATTATCGTAAGATTCAATCATTTTAGACATAGATTCCGAATTATCATCGCTCATTTGTTTAATAATTGAAAGTAAATCATTCCCCGTATTGGGAGAAAAGGGCTTAACTATTTTTTTATCGGGCAAAGGAGTGGCAAGACGTGAAGCCGTTGAATTACGATTGCCTTCAGCCTGAGGTTGTATATCCTTTTCTATAAAATCAGCAAATTGACGACCTCTTAAATCTAACTTTTCTGCCTTAACAAGTTTCGCTTCAATCATTTTCTCTTTGAATAACTCACCCTTAGTCAAAGTTGTATTATTAGACAAAACCGCAAAACCGAAATCTAAATAATCTTTGTCTTTACTAAAAACAGAACCATCGCTAAAAGTCATAGCGGGAATATGTTCATCAACTGAAACAGTATCAGACATACCCAAATAATGTGTACCGCCATCGAATATATTACTCATTTTTGTACACCTCCTAAAATTCTTATAAGCTCATTAAGAGCGCTCAAAATTCTGTCATTGCTTAATGCAATTTTATTTAATTTAATCTCGCACGGTGTAGCCATGTTGAAATCCTTTATTTTATTTTAATTTATAAAGTACTAACAGTACTCTAAACAGCATTTATTTGATTTTTCCATTATGCAGGGAACGTAGCTATTTTGTAACCAATTTTGATAAGGTGCTAACTCATTTACATTATTGGTAGGGTAGCCTTGATTTATAAAATCATTTATAAGAGCATTTTGTGCAGAACCTAGACTTGAAAAAGATTTTCTAGTCATTGAAAAACTAGTGACAAAATATTCATTTGGAGAAATACTAGTTCTATCAATTATGTAATCAGAATTAGCAACACCATTATGAAGCAGAGTCCATTCCTCTTCATCTCTTGTAGAAATAGTCTTAGTAATAGAAACATTATGCTTTATAGGAGTATCATTATTGAACTTCATACAACCGAAATAACTTTTAAAATCATCATAAAACAAAAATGAAACGTCAAAATGTTTAACCCATGGCTTAGAACCGTTATTTGTGTCGTTAACCGTAGTTAATGCATAATTTGTATCGCGTGAATAAAAATCAACACTATGGCTATTTTCGTATTCCGTATCTTCATACAGAGTTGTAATACCCGTATTGGTATCTAAATAAAGTATCCATCTTACATAATAATATGCGCTAGATAAATACTTTTCGTTCCTTAATGCTTTAGATAGAAATATCTCTTTCTCATCATTTGTCATTTAAAAAGTCCTTTTAATTTTTTTAAGTAATCTTGCGAAAAAGCTAGTTATCTTTATGTAAAAAGAAAGTTTTTTTGATTGCATACTTTT
>Ga0256844_10000925_pt1 | contig 11119 bp, 5 predicted proteins | sample MusselsmetaG_FD_189100 | JGI IMG/M metagenome (GOLD analysis project Ga0256844, IMG submission 189100) | Mussel associated microbial communities from hydrothermal vent at the East Pacific Rise, Pacific Ocean - Mussels | ecosystem: Host-associated > Mollusca > Shell > Unclassified ... | reverse complement strand
GGATGCAGCCTATCCTAGAATTTGCACTTATGGATTGTTTAAGGAGCGAAAAACAAAACAAAAAATATGGATTGTCAATACACATTTAGATCATATAGGTGAAAAGTCTAGAGAAGAAAGTGTACACTTAATCTTAAAAAAGATCAAAGAAATAAACGATAAAGATTATCCTCTAGTTTTTATGGGCGATTTAAATGCTGAGCCTAATGAAGAACCCATAACTGTTTTAAATTCGATATTAAATGACACTAAAAAAATAGCAAAAGAAAAACCTTTTGGCCCTAATGGAACTTTTAATAATTTTGAGTTTGACAAACCTGTCACAAAAAGAATAGATTATATTTACGTTTCAAAAAACAATGCAATACAAATTAATAAACATGCAGTTTTAAGTGATTCTAAAGCGTTGAAATATCCTTCAGATCATTTACCTGTTTTTATCCAACTAACATTAAATAAAACCCAATGAAAATCCTAAAATTACCAATTTTACTATTCTTATTCGCAACTACAATTTCATGTAGTCAAAACCTCACTAAATTTATGCATGCTGAAGATTTAACAGTAGATCAAAAAGTAGACTCTCTTCTTTCTATAATGACACTTAAAGAAAAAATTGGACAAATGAATCAATACAATGGTTTTTGGGATGCAACAGGCCCTGTACCTTCAGGTGGTGATGCTGAAAAAAAATACAAAGATTTAGAGGATGGTTTAATAGGTTCTATGCTAAATGTTCGTGGAGTAAAAGAAGTTAAAGCAGTACAAAAAATTGTTGTAGAAAAAACAAGATTAGGTATTCCTTTAATTATTGGTTTTGATGTTATTCATGGCTATAAAACTATTGCACCTATTCCTTTAGCTGAATCTGCTAGTTGGGACATGGAAGCTATAAAAAATTCGGCAAGTGTAGCGGCAAGTGAAGCTGCGGCAAGTGGTATCAATTGGACCTTTGCTCCTATGGTAGATATTTATAGAGATGCGCGTTGGGGCCGTGTGATGGAAGGTGCTGGTGAAGACCCTTTCTTAGGAAGTAAAATTGCCTACGCTAGAGTAAAAGGCTTTCAAGGCGATGATTTAACAGCTCCAAACACCATTGCTGCTTGTGCCAAACATTTTGCTGCTTATGGTTTTGCAGAGGCTGGTAAAGAATACAATACAGTAGATGTTGGCTTATCTACATTGCACAATACCATTCTCCCTCCTTTTAAAGCAACCGTTGCTGCTGATGTAAAAACATTTATGAATTCTTTTAATGAATTGAATGGAATTCCTGCAACGGGAAATAAATTCTTACAAAGAGATATTTTAAAAGGTGCGTGGGGCTTTAAAGGTTTTGTGGTATCTGATTGGGGCTCTATAGGTGAGTTGATTGCTCATGGTTATGCAAAAGACAATAAAGATGCTGGTAGAATTTCTGCTATTGCAGGTTCTGATATGGATATGGAATCTCATGCTTACATTGATCATTTGGAAGAATTGGTAAAAGAAGGGAAAGTTAAAGAGTCTGTAATTAACGATGCCGTAGGTAGAATTTTAACCGTAAAATATGAATTAGGCCTTTTTGACGATCCGTATAGGTATTGCGATCCGGAAAGAGAAAAAGCAGTTATAGGTAGTAAAGCAAATAATGATGCGGTACTAGATATGGCAAAAAAATCTATCGTTTTATTGAAGAATGATAAAGTAGAAGGTCAAAAGAATGGCTTATTACCACTAAAAAAAGAAGGTCAGAAAATTGCCATAATTGGAGCTTTAGCTGCTGAAAAAAACAGTCCGTTAGGCAGTTGGAGATTAGGGTCTGATGATCATACAGCTATTTCTGTTTTAGAGGGCATGAAAAACTATAAAGGCAATACACTTACGTATGCAAAAGGTGCTGATGTTACCATTGGAGAAACGGCATTTATTTATGACCTAAAGATTAACACAACCGATAAAAGCGGATTTAACGAAGCTATTGAAGTGGCAAAAAAAGCAGATGTAGTTATTATGGTATTGGGTGAGCATGGTTTTCAGTCTGGTGAAGGAAGAAGTAGAACCAACTTAGATTTACCTGGCGTACAACAAGAATTATTAGAAGCTGTTTATGCCGTAAATAAAAACATTATTTTAGTATTAAATAACGGTAGACCATTAGCAATTACTTGGGCAGACAAAAACATCCCAACAATTGTTGAAGCATGGCAATTAGGTACACAGTCTGGTAATGCGATTGCACAAGTCTTGTATGGTGATTATAATCCCTCAGGAAAACTACCAATGACCTTTCCTAGAAGAGTTGGACAAGTACCAATTTACTATAATTATAAAAGCACAGGAAGACCAACCCCGCTTCCAGATGCAAATATGGTTTTTTGGTCAAAATATTCTGATGTAGAAAATACGCCTTTGTATCCTTTTGGATACGGATTAAGTTATACGTCATTTGAATACAAAAATTTAAGTCTAGACAAAAAAGAAATTCTTGCTAATGGAGCTGTAAAAGTATCTGTTGAGGTATCTAATACAGGTAACTATGATGGCGAAGAGGTAGTGCAATTGTATATTAGAGATTTAATAGGAAGTAGTACACGGCCTGTAAGAGAGTTAAAAGGCTTTGAAAAACTAGCAATAAAAGCTGGTGAAACAAAAACAGTAAGCTTTACCCTAGATAAAGAAACGCTTCAGTTTTATACTGCCAATAACAAATGGGAAGTAGAACCTGGAGATTTTGACCTTTGGGTTGGTGGAAACTCCAATGCTACACTAAAAGCGTCTTTTAAAGTTGTTGAGTAATTTAAACTATTGAAGATTATATTAAATGAGAAAAATACTAGTTGTTGCAATAAGTTTCTTATTTCTTTGGAGTTGTAAAACTACCTATAAAGGCGATAGTACAGTAAATAGTCCTAAACCAATACTAAGATCTGGTTTAGAGCAAAAAATTGATTCCGTTTTAGCTCTAATGACGCTCCAAGAAAAAATTGGACAGATGAACCAATACAATGGTAGTTGGGATGTTACTGGGCCTGCTTCAAAAATGAGTGACAAAGAGAAAGAAAAGCGTCTTAAAAACGGAGGTGTTGGATCCATGTTAAATGTGCTTTCTGTTGAAGCAACAAGAAAAGCTCAAAAAATAGTAATGGAAAATTCACGGCTAAAAATTCCATTAATCATTGGCTATGATGTTATTCATGGTTATAAAACTATTTTTCCGATTCCTTTAGGAGAAAGTGCAAGTTGGGATTTAGACATCATAAAAAAATCTGCTGCAATAGCTGCTTCTGAAGCATCTGCTGCAGGTGTACATTGGACTTTTGCACCTATGATAGATGTCTCTCGTGATGCACGATGGGGACGAATAATGGAAGGTTCTGGTGAAGATCCTTACTTAACTGCAAAAATAGGAGTCGCTAGAGTACAAGGTTTTCAAGGCGATGATTTATCCCAAAATAATACCATTGCTGCCTGTGCCAAGCATTTTGCAGGCTATGGTTTTGCTGAGGCTGGACGTGATTATAATTCTGTAAATGTTGGTGAATATGAATTGCATAATACCATATTACCACCATTTAAAGCTGTAGCTGAAGCGGGTGTAGCAACGTTTATGAATTCCTTTAATGAAATTGATGGAATTCCTGCAACGGGGCATAAAGAATTGCAAAGAACAATTCTAAAAGGCGATTGGAATTGGGATGGATTTGTAGTCTCTGATTGGGGTTCTGTTGGCGAAATGATTGCCCACGGTTATGCTACAGATAAAAAACACGCTACAGATTTAGCTGTTCATGCGGGTAGTGATATGGATATGGAATCGTATGCCTATCAAACTCATATAGAAACGCTAGTTAAAGAAGCTAAGATTGATGAAAAATTAGTAGATGATGCCGTTCGAAGAATTTTAAGAATCAAATTCAGATTGGGGCTCTTTGACAACCCTTATAAGTATTGTAATCCAGAACGTGAAAAAAACGAAATATTTACAAAAGAGAATCAGAATTTTTCACGTGAAGTCGCAAAAAAATCTATTGTGTTATTAAAAAACAGCAAAAATCTTCTACCGCTTGCCAAAACAGGCAAAACAATAGCTGTAATCGGGCCTTTGGCTGATGATAAAGATACACCGCTAGGAAATTGGAGAGCAAAAGGAGGCAAAAACATGGCTGTATCTTTATTAGAAGGTATTAAGAATGCTGTACCAGCAACAACAAAAATAACGTATGCTAAAGGTTGTGATATTGTCTTAGATAAAGCTGTAGATCAAAAATTTTTAAACCCATTACATTTTAACACAACAGACACTTCAGAATTTCAAGAGGCAATAGATATCGCCAAAGAAGCTGATGTTGTAGTTTTAGCAATTGGTGAAATGGCATTGCAAACAGGCGAAGGTAGAAGTCAGACAAATATTGGCTTTATAGGTGTGCAACAAGAATTGTTAGAAGCAATTTTAAAAGTGAACAAAAATGTAATTATTACCTTAATGAATGGCCGTCCTATGGATATTTCTTGGGCAGCTAAAAATGTTCCTGCAATTTTAGAATGTTGGCATTTAGGTTCACAATCTGGTAATGCGATTGCTGATGTATTGTTTGGAGATTATAATCCGTCAGGAAAACTACCTGTTTCTTTTCCGCACCATGTAGGCCAAGAACCTTTATACTACAATCAAAAAATGACAGGAAGACCATACAGCCCTAAACATGTAACCTTTTCTGGCTATAGAGATGCTCCTAAAACAGCACTATATCCTTTTGGTTACGGATTAAGCTATACCACTTTTGCATATAAAAATTTAAGATTAGATAAAAGAGAGATTCAAACTAATGGAGAGATTCAAGTAACTGTTGAAGTTTCAAATACAGGTTCAAAGGATGGCGAAGAAGTGGTACAACTGTACCTTAGAGATTTGGTAGGTAGCCTTACGCGACCAATTAAAGAATTAAAAGGGTTTCAAAAAATAATACTAAAAGCAGGAGAAACAAAAACAATAAACTTTACTATTAATTCTGAAATGCTCCAGTTTTACACCGTTACTAAAAAATGGGAAGTAGAGCCAGGAAAATTTAACATTTGGATTGGAGGAGACTCTAAAGCATCTCTTAAAGCATCGTTTAAAGTTTTAGAATAAGTCAGTTTTATAATTTAATGAAAAGTTAAAATAGAGTAAGAATTTAATTAAAGGCACAATGATTGATAGCTAACTATTAAAATGATATAAGTAAGATAATGATACTAAGAAACAACCCGATTTTAGTAGTAATTGTATTCCTTTTTACAATACAAATTACTGCGCAGACAAAAGTTATAGCTCATCGCGGATCCTCTGGTACCGCACCAGAAAATACATGGATAGCTTTTCAAAAAGCAATAGATAGTGGTGCTGATTATTTTGAGCTAGATGTTCATAAATCAAAGGATGGAAAACTCTATGTAATTCATGACAATTCAGTGAATAGAACAAGTTCAAATGGAGAAAAAGGGAAAATTTACCAATTAACTTCTCAAGAAATTGATAACATAAATGTTGGTTATTCTGAAAAGTTTGGAGATACCTATAAAAATGAACGGATTCCTACCTTAGAAAACATTCTTAAACTAGCTAAAGGGAAGATAAAAGTTTGTATTGAAATAAAAATATTTGGTATCGAAAAAGAGGTGTTAAAACTTATTAATGATCTTGAAATGAAAGAAGAAGTTTATATTTTTTCATTTTATTTTACTGTTTTAGCTAAAGTTAGACAATTAGATGAAGAAATACCAATACTATTATTGCATTCAAAATATCTAGTCGACGAAACCACAATAGATTATGCTAGTATTATTAATGCCAATGCAATTGGTATTAACTATGATAGTCCAATTAATAAAAAATTAATTGCTTTGGCTCATCAGCATGGTATAGAAATCTGGAAATATACGGTAGATGAAGAAAATCTCTTATTAGAACTGCTTGACATGGGAATTGATGGCGTTATTACTAACTATCCTGAAGAGACCTTAAAAATTATTAAGGAAAGAAAAATTACTAAGATTGATTAGCAAAACCCTATCATGAAAAAAACGATCACAGTTGTAATGCTACTAATCACTTGTTCTTTAGTAGCACAAAAAATAGATCAAAAGTTAGGGGAATTGAGTATTGAATTGCCAAAAGCCTCTAAACCAATGGCTAATTATGTAAATGCAGTTCGGGTAGACAATACTATTTATTTATCTGGTAAAGGACCACGTAAGGCTGATGGCACATTTATTACAGGAAAAGTTGGTCAAGACATGACGGTCGAAGAAGCACAACAGGCTGCACGACTAACAGGTATAAATCAATTGGCTGCTTTAAAAGAATTTATTGGTAATTTAGATAAGGTAAAAAGAATAGTAAAAGTATTTGGCATGGTGAATTGCACTACTGATTTTAAACAACAACCTACAGTAATTAATGGCTTTTCTGATTTAATGGTTGAAGTCTTTGGCGAAAAAGGAAGGCATGCTAGAAGTGCCGTTGGTATGGGATCATTACCTCTAAATATTCCCGTAGAAATTGAAATGATTGTAGAAATTGAAGAATAGACTCATAGCCAATAATCTTTTTGTGAGAGCTCTTTTGAAGGAGAACCCGTTTACTCTATATACTTGTCTTTACTAAATTACAAAGCTTCTACTCTTATAGTTACAACAAAAAAATAACAGGACAGTACAGGATAATTAGGTGTAAATATCTCTTTAATATTGTTAGATTAATTATATACTAATTCAATTTAACAATTAACTTAACATTAATTTTATGAAAAGATTCTTAAACAAAAGGATTGACACACAAAGTAGCAATGTTTTAGGAAGGTTTAGAATTCTAAAAATATCGGTAGCGATGTTATTGGTATTCACTTCTCAACTCTTTGCTGCTCCAAATGAGTCAATAATTCAACAACAAGAGATTAAAGGTACGGTAATAGGTGCTGACAACTCTCCTTTACCTGGTGTAAACATTTTGGTCGTTGGAACTTCTAATGGTGCTGAGACCGATTTTGATGGTAATTATGCTATTAATGCAAACAAAGGTGATGTACTTCAATTCTCTTTTGTAGGTATGGAAACCCAAACAGTTACTGTAGGAGATGATACTACAATTAACATAACAATGCAGGAAGATGCAAATACATTGGAAGAAGTAGTTGTTGTGGGATATGGATCACAAACTAGAGCAAAAGTAACAGGTGCTATTTCTACGGTTACTGCTGATGACATGGTAAATATACCTACCACAAATGCTATAGAAGCTCTACAAGGTAAGGCTTCAGGTTTGACCTTGATAAATAGTGGTTCTCCGGGATCTACACCAACAGTAAGAATTAGAGGTGTGGGAACTTATGGAGAAAATAAACCTGTTTTTGTTGTTGATGGAATTATTGTTGATAATATTGATGGCTTAAGTGCTGAAGATATTGAATCTACCAGTGTCTTAAAAGACGCTTCTACAACAGCTGTATTTGGATCATTAGGTGCAAATGGTGTTATTGTTATTAAAACTAAATCTGGTAAGAGAGGGAAAACAATTTTTAATTTTAATACCTATTTAAGTTCTAAGTTTAAACCTAAAACTTTAGATTTATTAAATTCTGATCAATACGTATCTTATGTTACAGATATGATGCAAAATGCTGGTTCAACAGCTCCTCCTCGATTTTCTGATGCCGCTTTTATAAGTAATAATATTGATTATCAAGATGCAATATTTCAAAATGCAGTTTCTAAAAATTATGTATTAAGTGCATCAGGTGGTAATGAAAATTCGAAATTTAGATTTTCTGGAAATTATCAAACTCAAGAGGGAACAATGATTAATACTTCTTTAGATAAATATTCTTTTAGATTGAATAGTGAGTTTAGTAAAGGTAAGTTTACATTTGGAGAAACTTTATCTCTAACCTATGCTGAGCAAGATCCTTTAATATTGGCTTTTAGTGTTTCACCTCTTGAAAATGCGTTTAAAATTGCTCCGTACTTACCAATTCTGAATTCAGATAATATTGGTGGCTATAGTGAATTAGATGCTACTAAAGATGTTAACAATACAAGAAATCCTTTAAGAACATTAAATAGAGAGACACAGTTAAATAAAAATATTAATGTGTTAGGTAATGTATATGCAAAAATAAATATCTTTAAAGATTTAGAGTTTAAAACTTCTATAGCAATGAATTTTTATGATAATAAATTTAAAAAAGAAGAATTGCCTTATGGTACAGGTGCAACATTACAAACAGATACTAGATTTTCATATTTTGATTATAGACGTAATACAGTAACTTTTCAAAACAGCTTATTGTTTACTAAATCGTTCAATGAAAAACATAATTTTGAAGTTTTAGCACTTGCAGAACAACGTAAACAAAAGATAACTACTTTTGGAGGTCAAGGAACTACAGCTCTTGGTCTTAGAGACATTTCTAATGTTTCATCTACTGCAGGAACTGTAGATTATAATAAATTAGGTTATTTAGGAAGATTAAATTACGACTATGATGGTAAATATGTTTTTGCTGCTTCTGTGAGAAGAGATGCTTCTTCTAGATTTGGTGCAAATCAACGATGGGGAACTTTTACTTCTTTTGCTGCTGGTTGGGTAATTAGTAAAGAAGATTTCTTTAATAATGATGGTTTTATGAACTATTTAAAATTAAGATTTAGTACTGGTACAGCTGGAAATGATGCAAGTGCGGGAGATTATGCTTATGAATCTAGTTTACTAGCAAATTATTTCTATACTGCGGGTGTTGAAGGTATAGCTGTAAGTAGATTAGCAAACCCCGATTTAAAATGGGAAGAAACCAAAATGACAAACATTGGTGTTGATTTTGGATTTTTAAATAACGCATTAACATTTAGTGCTGAATATTACGATAATACAAGTTCAGATTTAATTGTATTAGTTAGAGCTGCAGAATCTGTTGGTGTACCCAATCCAACTCCAAGAAATTTTGGTGGTGTTACAACTAATGGGATGGAGTTTAATCTTGGTTATAAAAAGAGTGAAGGTGACTTTACTTGGTCTACTAATTTTAATTTAAGTACTACTGATAATGAAGTCACTAAAATAAAAGAAAAAGCATTGTTTAGTGGAGCTAAACCTAATGTGCTAGCAGGAGAACAAGTATCAAGATTAACAGAGGGTGAAGCCGTTTGGCACTTTTATGGATATATGACCGATGGTATTTTTCAAACTCAAGCAGAAATTGATGGTGCTGCAGTTCAATCTGTTGATAATCCAGCAACTGCAGATGTAGATGAAGGAACTAGACCTGGAGATATTCGTTTCAAAGATATCAATGGAGATGGTAAAATAAATGAGGATGACCGTACGGTTATTGGAAACCCTTTTCCAAAAATTAATTATGGTTTTTCTTTTGATGCAAATTACAAAAATCTTGATTTCAATTTATTCTTTACTGGCGTGTCAGGTAATGATATTTTTAATGCAAGCCGTTATTATTTAGACGGTGCTAGTCAAGTTACCAATGCTTCAACTGCTGTATTAGACAGATGGACATCTTCAAATCCATCAACTACACAGCCTAGAGCCATACAAGGAGATCCAAATAGAAACACAAGAGTTTCTGATCGTTATGTAGAAGATGGCTCATATTTAAGACTTAAAAGTGTTGCATTAGGCTATAGTTTACCTTCTACAACTTTAGATAGTTTTATTGGAGGTGCTTTGTCTAAGTTTAGACTTTATATAAGTGCTCAAAACTTGTTTACAATTACAGACTATTCAGGCTATGACCCTGAAATTGGACCTTCACTAGGAATTGGAGCAACTAACGGAAATAGCAATACTGAAATTGGAGTTGATAGAGGACAATACCCTCAATCAAAATCGCTATTAGTAGGATTACAAATACAGTTTTAATAAAAAAAAATATCATGATAAAAAAACAATATTTAGTTTTGATTTTTGTTTTCCTTCTTTTAAATTCGTGTAAAACGGACGATTTAGAGTTAAACAACGGAAATGCAATTGCTGAACCTACTTTTCCAGCCACAAGAGCTGAACTAGAAGCTGCAATTAACGGAACATATTCACCACTGCAATCACAAGGTTTATATGGCAGGTATTTAACATATATGTATGATTATATGGCAGGAGATGAAGCTTTTGTTGGCCCAACTAGAGGTACACCTGACTTAAGAAATTTTTTAGAATATACATTCACAGCGACAAACAATGATATTTATTTATATTGGAAAAATGCTTATAATGGAATCTCTAGATCTAACCTTATTTTAGATAGAATAGATATAATTAATGATTTTTCTGAAACTGAAATACCTCAAGCTGATAAAGATAACTTTATTGGTCAAGCTCGATTTTTAAGAGCATTTTATTATTTTTTATTGGTTGAACGTTTTGGAGATATTCCTTTTTATACCACTTCTGATGTAGACTTTAACGGACTACCTAAGTCTCCTAAAGAAGACGTCTATCAGTTAATTATCAGTGATTTAGAAGATGCTAGTCTTAAACTTAAACTAAAATCTAAGACAGAATTAGGGAGAGCTACAAAAGGCACTGCTGACGCTTTGTTAGGTAAAGTGTACCTGTATCGTAAAGATTATGCGAATGCTAAAGTTGCATTTGATAAAGTGATTACAAGTGGAGAGTATAGCCTTACTGCAAAATACTTTGATAATTTCGAAAATGAGCATGAAAATAATAGTGAATCTGTTTTTGAAGTACAGTTTGCTTATAGTGGTGGTGGCGCATGGGCTTATGTAGATTGGGGAGGTCAAGATAATGGCGACTCTGAGACATCATTCAAATCTATTGAATATGGTGGTTTAGGTGGATTTCATAATAATGATCCTTCACATAGTTTAGTCAATGAATATGAAGCAGGAGACTCTAGAAAAGCTGATAGCTTTTATTTTACCGGCGATGTATGGTCTGGAGGAGTTGTAGGTGCAATAAGTCCTGCTACAGCCCCTGCCTATTGGAGAAAATATCAAAAAGCATATAATCAAGAAAGTGATGGGGCAGGATTGTCTGATATTAACCATCGAGTTATTCGTTATGCAGATGTTTTATTAATGGCTGCTGAAGCAGAAAATGAACTGGGAAACTCTTCTACTGCGATAG
>Ga0256844_10000924_pt1 | contig 11120 bp, 11 predicted proteins | sample MusselsmetaG_FD_189100 | JGI IMG/M metagenome (GOLD analysis project Ga0256844, IMG submission 189100) | Mussel associated microbial communities from hydrothermal vent at the East Pacific Rise, Pacific Ocean - Mussels | ecosystem: Host-associated > Mollusca > Shell > Unclassified ... | reverse complement strand
AAGTAATTCATCAGTTCCACAAAAATAATCATATTGCTTATTCTGTGCATTCATCATAAATAAATTGCTTATTATTAACAGTATTAATAAATGTTTTTTCATAATATATTTTGGTTTTGATTATTATTTATTACAAATTATAAAAATATAATACACCAAAACATACCTATAAGTAGATATTTTTCATAAAACATAAAAATATAAACACTTAAATTACAATGATTTATAATTATTGCAAAAAAACACATTCTGCTTATATAAATTATAGTATTCAATAAAAAACACTAAATAAACTGAACTTTTATATATTAAAAAGGTATTATTCTAAATTTTAAAACAATAAAGTAACTTTTATATTATGCTATTAAATAAATAATTCTCAAATTTGCTATTCAAATTTTTAAGTATTATGAAAAAACATAATTTTAGTGCTGGACCTTGTATATTACCACAATCTGTTTTAAAACAAGCAGCAGATGCTGTTTTAAATTTTAACAATTTAGATTTATCGTTAATTGAAATATCTCACAGATCAAAAGATTTTGTTGATGTTATGGAAAAAGCACGCTCTTTGGTTTTAGAACTTTTAGGGTTAGAAAACAAAGGCTATTCAGCTTTATTCTTACAAGGAGGAGCTAGTTTAGAGTTTTTAATGACACCATATAATTTATTAAAAATTGATGGGAAAGCACAATATTTAGATACTGGTACTTGGAGTTCCAAAGCAATTAAAGAAGTTAAAAAATTAGGTGATGTTGAAATAATTGCTTCTTCAAAAGATAATGGTTATTCATATATACCTAAAGGATATATTATTGATAATAATGCTGATTATTTTCATTGCACGAGTAACAATACTATACGTGGTACACAGATAAAAGAATTTCCTGAAATGGATATTCCTTTAGTGTGTGATATGAGTTCGGATATATTTTCAAGAGAGTTAGATTTTTCTCAATTTGATTTAATTTACGCAGGAGCACAAAAAAACATGGGTCCAGCAGGAACAACTTTAGTAGTTGTAAAAACAGATTTATTAGGTAAAACAGGTAGAGACATTCCAAGTATGTTAGATTATCAAATTCATATTAGTAAAGACAGCATGTTTAATACACCTGCTGTATTTCCTGTTTATGTTTCTATGTTGACATTACAATGGTTAAAAGATTTAGGAGGTATTAAAGCCATCGAAAAAATAAATAATGCTAAAGCTGAATTACTTTATACTGAAATTGATAGTAATCCATTATTTGTAGGTACAGCAGCAAAAGAAGATCGTTCTTACATGAATGTTACTTTTTTATTGACTGATGAAAGTAAAGCTGAAAAATTTGATAAAATGTGGCAAGAAGCTGGAATTAACGGTTTAAAAGGACATCGCTCTGTAGGAGGTTATCGTGCAAGCATATATAATGCATTGCCATTAGAGAGTGTTCAAGTATTGGTGAATATAATGAAAAAAATATAACCAACAGATTGTCACTATATCACTCAAAATTACATAGCAATTAAACAAATAAACACATTAACGAATAAACATTTTTAGAATGAAAGTATTAGCAAACGATGGAATTGCACAAACAGGAATAGACCAATTAGAAAAAGCAGGTTTTGAAGTAATTACAACCAATGTTGCTCAAAATCAGTTAGAAAATTATATTAATAAAAATAATATTGATGTTATTTTAGTACGAAGTGCTACTCAGGTAAGAGCAGAATTGATTGATGCTTGTCCGAGTATTAAAATTATTGGTCGTGGTGGTGTTGGAATGGATAATATTGATGTAGAATATGCTCGTGAACAAGGTTTACATGTAATAAATACACCAGCCGCATCATCACATTCAGTAGCTGAATTAGTTTTTGCACATCTTTTTGGAATGGTTCGTTTTTTATATGATGCTAACAGACAAATGCCTTTAGAAGGAGATAGTAACTTTAAAGGACTTAAAAAAGCTTACGCTAAAGGAAAAGAACTAAAAGGTAAGACATTAGGTGTTTTTGGTTTTGGACGTATTGGTCAAGCTACAGCTAAAATTGCTTTAGGTGTTGGTATGGAAGTGGTTGCTTTTGACCCTTTTTTAGAAGAAACTAATCTAGAATTAGATTTTTTTGATGGTCAAACTTTAAACTTTAATATCAAAACAATCTCTAAAGAAGAAGTTTTAAAACAAGCTGATTTTATTACTTTACATGTTCCTGCACAAAAGGATTATGTAATTGATGAAAAAGAAATTAAAGCTATGAAAGATGGTGTTGGACTGGTAAACGCAGCTCGTGGTGGTGTTGTTAACGAAGTTGAATTAGTTCAAGCTTTAGAAAGTGGTAAAATTGCTTATGCAGCTCTAGATACTTTTGAAAATGAACCTACTCCTGCAATGCAAGTTTTAATGAATAATCATGTTTCATTAAGTCCACATATTGGAGCAGCAACTTCTGAAGCTCAAGATAGAATTGGTAGTGAATTAGCTACACAGATTATTTCATTACTGAAATAATAAAAACAATAAATTCCAATAAATAAATCACAAAATTTTGGATTTTGATTATTGAATTTTAAAATATATTTAATTTTGGCAACAGTAAAACCATTTAAAGCAGTAAGAGCAACAAGAGACAAAGTAGCTTTGGTTTCATCACGTTCTTATGATGCTTATTCTCCTGCAGAATTAGGATCACAACTAGATTTTAATCCCTATTCTTTTTTACATATTATAAGTCCAAGTTATAATAGTCGTCAAGAAATTTCAACAGCTGAACGCTTTGAAGCGATTAAAAGTAAATATAATGAGTTTAAAGATAAACATACGTATATAAAAGAGGAAATACCCGTTTTTTATATCTATCAAAAAATAACTGATAAAAGTGACTTTATTGGAATAATTGCTGCTACAAGTAATATAGATTATGAAAATAATATTATTAAAAAACACGAAAAAACCTTAAAAAAACGAGAGATTTTATTTAAAAATTATCTGAAAGCTACTGGCTTTAATGCAGAACCTGTACTACTCACCTATCCTGATAATGAAAAAATAAATTCCGTTATAAAAAAATATAAAAACCAAAGAGCTGAATACGAATTTACAACTCGAAATAAAAAAACACATTTATTATGGATTGTTGATAATTTGGATGATATCAAACTTATTCAAAATGAATTCAGTAAAATAAAATCATTATACATAGCTGATGGTCATCATCGTTCTGCCTCTTCCTATTTATTAGCAAAAGATTTGGAAAAAGACAATCCTAATCATACAGGCAATGAAGATTATAATTTTTGTTTGAGCTATTTAATATCTGAAAGCAATTTACAAATATCTGAATTTAATCGATTAGTAAAAAACCTCAATGGAATAAGTAAAGTTGATTTTTTACAAAAATTGGAAAAACGTTTTATCATTACTAAGCTATCTGATACAACTTATAAACCAACAAAAACACATCAATTCAGTTTATATATTGATGATGAAGTTTACTTATTAGAATTTCAAAGTAAAAAGAAAGATTATAAAACTGCTCTACATCAGTTAGATACTTATATTTTATATAAACATATTCTTAAAAAGATATTAGATATTAAAGATTTAAGGCGTGATAAACGGATTGCTTATGCTAATTGTAAAAAAGGACAGAATTATCTAAAAGAACAGGTTTTAAATGGCAACTATCGTGTAGCATTTGGGTTATTTCCAATATCAGTTGAAGAAATGAAAGCTGTAGCTAATGAATGTTTAAAAATGCCTCCAAAATCAACTTATATTTTACCTAAATTACGAAGTGGCTTAATTATTTATGAGTTTTAAACAAGAGGCAAAGAGAGAACGTTATTGCGATGAGCCTGAAAGAGAAAAGAAGAAATCTCTTAATTATAAGAACAGAACATTCAAAATTTTAAACTAAAGATATGAAACCTTTCACAAACGAAACCCAAATTAGAGTACGTTATGGAGAAACCGATCAAATGGCTTATGTTTATTATGGTAATTATGCGCAATACTTTGAAGTAGCTCGTGTTGAATGGATGCGTAAATTAGGAATCTCGTATAAAGAATTAGAAGAACAAGGCATTATGCTGCCTGTTCTTAAATTAGAAGTAAACTATCATAAGCCTGGTAAATATGATGACTTATTAACCATAAAAACTATTGTTAAGAAAAAACCAGGTGTACGCATAGAATTTCATTTTGAAATATATAACGAAGCTAAAGAGCTTATCACAACTGGTTTTACATCATTGGTATTTATAGATATGAAACGTAACAGACCAACAAAAGCACCTCAAGAAATTTTAGATTTTTTTGAGTAATCATTTTATTCAGGTAAACTATCCCAAATTTCAATATCATCTATCCATTGATGTTTTGGATTTGAATTACCATAAATTTGAGTAAGCATGATAAAATCTATAGGTTTTGAATTTAGTGTTGTTGGACCATAATGGTCTCCTACAACTTGACCATTAATTTTCCATAAAGCTCTTCCATCTTCACCTTCACTCCAATGCCAGTAAAACTCTGTTAAAAACCATTCATTTAATGGAACATTAATATCTCTATTATCAATTTCCCAAATTGGATTTTGAGGATTTGCATCACCTTGCCAATGCCAATATGGTATCCCATCATTATCAGTATATATATAAGATATTAATCTAAAACCTGTTCCTTCAGCATAATCTTTAGTTTTCCATTCAAAAAAAGTACGCCAAATATCAGGTTGCTGATTACTTTCTGCATCTACTTTTATCCAATATTTTATATATAAATCTTTTTTGCCATCAGTAATATCTAAAATTTCATAGGGTAATTGTGTGGAATCAGTATTGTAAAACTCTTTATTATACAAAGCTTTAGTTGTTGTTCCATCATGACCTATAACTGTTTGTATTTCACTAAACAAAGCTTGATTATTATCACTATCAACATAATGTAAACCAGTTTCGGAAACATTATTACCTAAGACATTAATTGGCCAAGAAAAACCTTCAACATCACTGCCTTGAATATATCTATAATCATCATTATCTACATCAAAATCATTAATTACAACACCGTTTTCAAAACCTGATTTAAATAGTAGTTTTGATGTTTTATTGGTATCATCATCACTTTTACAAGACGCAATAACATTTATAACAATTAGTGTTAAAATAAAATAAATAAATTTCATATAATAAGTTTAATACTCTAAACTGTTTAATCTATTATTTATTATATTTTGCTTCTATTTCTTTTACTAAATCTAATGATAAGTTTGGTTTTATCACACGAACAATATCATTTATTTCACCTTTGTTATATAAAATAGCTTGAGCAATATCGTAACCTGAGCTAGTAATATTATGCTTTACAGATTTTGTTTTTTCCTTAAAATCGTCCCATTCCATAGGTTTATTTAATTTAAAATAATAAATATCTTTATCATTTGCTGACTGTAATATATTATCATTTACTTCATTAAAATCAAAGAATTTATTTACTCTTACTTTAACAACCTGTTCATTTTTAATTTTATTATTGGTATTAAAATTAAAACCTTCGTTTACATATAAATCCATAACATCATCAATTTCAGTATAACGATTAACGCCTTTTAAACGAATACCGTTATGTTTTTTACTTCCTATTTTAACTTCACATTTTGCTGCTTCTAAATCTAAATTATGTTTTTGATTAATATTCTTAGTAGAACGCAATATCCTTTCAAACGAATTAGCTTCTTTTGTAATTAACACAATTGAATTTGGTTTTTTAACATCTGTAAATCGTGTATAATAAGATGCTAAAGGACTTGGAATGTCAATAACCAAAGCTTTTGGAAACTTTGAGCTTTTAACTTGATTTACTTTTTCTTCTAAGGTTACTTTACCTATGTAATTGTGCTTTTTCATGATCGTTGATTTTAAAGATTTCCTAAATATAACAAAAAAAATAAAACTTACAACTATTTTGTTTCATAATTAACTAATCATTAACTAATTATAATTTATATATAATAAAATATCTAATTATCTTTGTAAACTAAATTATCAAAATAATTTGTGTTTTAATAAAATATTTTGTTACAATTTATCATCTTTGTAGTCTAACACATATATATGAAAATTTATCCTATAGAAACTGGTAATTTTAAACTTGATGGAGGTGCTATGTTTGGTGTCGTACCTAAAGTTATTTGGCAACGAACAAATCCAGCAGACAATAAAAATCTAATTGATATGAGTATGCGATGTATGCTTATTGAAGATGGCAATAAATTGATTTTAATTGATACTGGTGTTGGAAATAAACAATCAGATAAATTTTTTGGTTATTATTATTTATTTGGTGATTTTACTTTAGATAAATCATTAGCAAAATATGGATTCCATAGAGATGATATTACTGACGTATTTTTGACACATTTACACTTTGATCATTGTGGAGGCAGTATACAATGGAATAAAAATCATACAGATTATGAACCTGCTTTTAAAAACGCTAAATTTTGGACTAATGAAAATCATTGGAAATGGGCAACTGAACCAAATCCTAGAGAAAAAGCTTCATTTTTAAAGGAAAACATTAGCCCTATGGAAAGTAGTGGTCAATTAAATTATATAAATTTAGGAGATAATAATTACATAAGTAATTCAGAATTAGGTTTTGATATATTTCTAGCTGATGGACATACGGAAAAGCAAATGCTTCCTCATATTAATTATCAAGGAAAAACAATTGTTTTTATGGCAGATTTATTACCAACTACTGGTCATATTCCACTTCCATACGTTATGGGATATGATACAAGACCATTGTTAACAATGAATGAAAAAAAGCTTTTCTTAGATAAGGCTGCAAATGAAGAATTTTTATTATTTTTGGAACACGATGCGTATAGTGAATTATGCACTGTAAAACACACAGAAAAAGGTGTCCGTTTGGACCAAACATTTAAGTTTAACGAAATATTTAATTAAAAACAAAAATGAAAATAACTAGATTAGTAGTAGGGCTTGGAATAGTTTCCTTAGCACTTACAAGTTGTAAATCAACAAAAGCAACTACCAAAGTAACTAAAGTAGCTCCTATAATGGTAACTTCTGAAGGAGCCATTGCAAAAGGGGATGCATTAACTAAAGAACAAATTTTAGCTTGGCCTCACATGGATATCCAAAAAGATGGTGTTCCTGGTATGAGTTTAGATAAAGCTTACGAATTTGTAAAAGGAAAAAAAGCAACTACTGTAATTGTGGGTATTGTCGATTCTGGTGTAGATATTGAACATGAAGATTTAAAAGATGTACTATGGACAAACCCTAAGGAAATAGCAGGTAATGGTAAAGATGATGATGGTAATGGATATATTGACGATATGCATGGATGGAATTTCTTAGGAGGTGATAGAGTTTTAGCTCCAGAACAATTAGAAATCACCCGTTTAATGGCTCAATTAAAACCTAAATATGATGGTAAAACAGCTGACCAAGTTGAAAATAAAAAAGAATTTGATGAGTATACTGCTTTAAAAGCTGATTATACAAAGAAATATCAAGAAGCTGCTGGTAAAAAAGCATTTTACTCAGGATTACAAAAAACTTTTAAAGATGCTAATGATTTATTAGTAGCTAAGTTAGGTAAAGATAAATTTACTATGGAAGAAGTTTCTAAATATGCTGAAGAACCTGTAGTAAAAGCAGCTATGATGTATCTACCAAGAGTGTTAGCTGGTGAAGGAACTTTAGGTGATACTGTAAAAGAATTACAAGGTGCTGTTGATTATTATGGAAGTCAAGCAGATATTATGTATAATATTGATTTTAAAGGAAGAGTTACAGGAGATAATCCAGATGATTGGAACGACAAGCATGGTTATGGTAACAATATAGTTTTAGGTGGTGGTGAAGATGAACTACACGGAACTCATGTTGCTGGTATTGTTGCTGCTTCAAGAAATAATGGAATTGGAATGAATGGTGTTGCTGCTAATGTTGAAATTATGGTTGCAAGAGCTGTTCCTGATGGAGATGAGTATGACAAAGATGTAGCAAAAGCAATTAGATATGTTGTTGATAATGGTGCAAAAGTAGTTAATATGAGTTTTGGAAAAGCATACTCTCCACACTCTGATTGGGTTTATGATGCAATGAAATATGCTGCAAAACACGATGTTTTATTAGTGAAAGCAGCTGGTAATGATGGTCATGAAATTGACTTAGCTGAAAATTTACACTTCCCTACTGACTCTCCTGTAAATGGAGCAACAGAGATTACAGATAATGTATTAACTGTAGGTGCTATGTCACGTCATTTTGATGAAAAATTATGTGCTACATTTTCTAATTATGGAAAAACAAGAGTTGATATATTTGCTCCTGGTTTAGAGATTTACTCTACTGTACCAAAAGATAATAATTACAAATCAATTCAAGGTACTTCAATGGCTTCTCCAGAAGTTGCTGGTGTTGCTGCTTTAGTTCGTTCTTATTATCCTAAATTAACAGCTAAACAAGTTAAATATATAATTATACATTCAGGAATTAAGTTTAATGGAGATGTAATTGTTCCAGGAACAAAAGATGAGAAAAAACCATTCAATGATTTATGTGTTGATGGAAGAATACTTAATGCTTATAATGCTTTATTAATGGCAGATAAAATGAGTAAAGAATAAATAATTATTATTCTTTATAGATTTCAAAAATTTAAAGGCAGTGAAAATATTTTTCACTGCCTTTTTTTATATCTAGAACTTAAATCTTAGGTTAATAATTACGATATTTAGAAGTAATTTCAAAAATATGATCTAATATTTTTTGTTCTTTTTCATCATATTCCATATTTCTTCGTTTCATTACAACCGATGCTACTTCGTTTACTTTTCGCATTTGATAAGTTGTAAAACCTGAACTTCCTCCCCAAGAAAAAGAAGGAATAAAATTACGTGGAAAGTTACTTCCAAAAATATTTGAACTTACACCAACAACAGTACCTGTATTAAACATAGTATTAATACCTGTTTTAGAGTGATCTCCTAACATTAAACCACAAAATTGTAATCCTGTCTTAGCAAAACGTTCTGTTTCATAAGACCAAAGCTTAACTTCGGCATAATTATTTTTCAAATTTGAATTATTAGTATCAGCTCCTAAATTACACCACTCGCCTATTACTGAATTCCCTAAAAACCCATCGTGACCTTTGTTTGATAATCCAAAAAATACTGAATTACTAACTTCTCCTCCAACTTTACATTGTGGACCTATTGTAGTATCTCCATAAATTTTTGCTCCCATTTTAACTGTTGAGCCTTCACATAAAGCAAAAGGTGCTCTAATCATTACTCCTTCCATAACTTCTGTATTTTTTCCAATATAAATTGGTCCTTTAGAAGCATTTAAAGTCGCAAAATTAATTGTAACTCCTTCTTCAATAAAAATATTTTCTTTGTTGATACATTGCACAGTATTTGGAATATCAGCTGATTTTCTTCCTTCTGTAATCATATCAAAATCTGCCTGAATTGCAATTCCGTTTAATGAAAATATATCCCAAGTATTTTTTAACTGAATAAAATTATCTTCACATTCAATTGCTTTATAATTATCAAAATTTACTTCATCTTGAGTATATTTTGTAAAAAAAGCTATAATTTCATCATCTTTTATGATTAATTCATTTTCTTTTAAAGCTTTTATTTGATTAACCATCTTTTCAGTTGGTAAAAAAGAGGCATTAATCATTATATTTTGTTCCATTTCTACCATAGGATATTTTTCTTCTAAATATTCTTCCGTTAAGGTAGTTGTAGTTAATCCTAGATAAAACTCCCATTTTTCGCGAATAGTTAAAATTCCTATTCTAATATCGGCAACTGGTCTAGTGTATGTAAATGGTAATAATTGATTGCGGTATTCTCCATCGTATAATATGTAGTTCATTCTTTTAAAATTTTGAATATTAAAGCTAATCCTAACTTTTCTAATAGATAGAAATTGTAACTTTATTTATAAGTTTATGTTTCCTCCTATTTCTAAGATTATTAATTCTTTATTTTTATCTTTAAATCTATTAATTGCTTCTTGGTGATTTATTTCAATATATACAAAAGTATCAAAATGATAGGCTAATATCTTATTACAATCAATAAAATCTGAAGCAATAATAGCTGAATTAATTCCCATAGTAAAATTATCGCCAATTGGTAATATAGCCATGTCTAATTTACATTGCATTGGAATTAGTTTCATATCCATATTTAAAGCAGTATCGCCAGCTATATAAATATTTCCTTCTTTAGTTTCTAAAATAAATCCAGCCGGATTCCCACCATAACTACCATCAGGAAATGAACTAGAATGAATTGCATTAGTCATGGTTAATCGCCCAAAATCAAAATTCCAAGAGCCACCATGATTCATAGGATGGCCATCAATACCTAGTTTGCCATAATATGTAACTATTTCAAAATTAGATACAATCATAGCTCCTGTATTTTTAGCTATCAATTCTGCATCTAAAATATGATCTTGATGTGCATGAGTAAGTAAAATATAATCAGCTTTTAAACGATTTACATCAATATCTTTGGCTTTTTTGTTTGCAGTAATAAAAGGATCTACAATAATAATTTTGTTTTCTACTTCAATTAGTAAGCTAGCATGGCCTAAAAATGTAATTTTCATGATTTATTTTATTTTTGATTTAATAAATTTTTTCAATCTACCTTTATTTTTAAGAATAATAATTTTCTCTATAGCTTTATTTTTACCAATAATATTGATGTTTTTTTGATAAAATTCTATAACTCGTTTAGTGGCATATATATTAGAGGCCAATTTACCCTCATCTTTTGTAGTTAAAACTTGTTGAAGCCAACTTGTCATGAATATCATCATACAATCAATAGAATCTGAATATCCTACAATATCACTATTTACCTCTATTGAAATAGTACTTTCAGTCATCCATTTCATTAAGTGAATATATAGTTTATTTCTAAAATCTACCTCTTTATCTAAAGGAGTATTCTGTAGCCAAACTATTGCTTTTAATATTTGTTCTTCTGAAGGCTTAAATTTTTCATTCTTATTAGGTTTAATACCTAATTCTTCTTCTAGTTTTGGATCAATATTA
>Ga0256844_10000923_pt1 | contig 11123 bp, 27 predicted proteins | sample MusselsmetaG_FD_189100 | JGI IMG/M metagenome (GOLD analysis project Ga0256844, IMG submission 189100) | Mussel associated microbial communities from hydrothermal vent at the East Pacific Rise, Pacific Ocean - Mussels | ecosystem: Host-associated > Mollusca > Shell > Unclassified ... | reverse complement strand
AGAGATTATGTAGTTCCAACGGGGCTTCGTGCCTCATTTTTTTAAGAGCCTAAGGGCGACAGATAGTATCACTTGATACAAAGACAGATAGTATAAAGGAAGAACCAATGGCATTACGAATTACAGAAGAAGACAGAAAAGAGATCAAAGACGAATTCTTATTTGACAATGAAGTTGTTGTTGCTAAATATGCGACAGCCATCTTAGAATATTGGAAAACAAAAGAACTACTTGCAGAGAAGAACATTGTAGATGCTATATTCAAGAACTATGATAGAGTTGAAACTATCGCAGGAAACATTCTGTTCACACTTGCAACAATGGAAGATGGTCTTAAGCCAATTCAATCTGTTGGAGGAATGATAGCAGGTGCAATGGCAGTCAGCGACAAGAAGCAAGACCGTATCAATGCAATGCATACAGCAATGGAGCTACTGTTGGTAAGTGAACCATTCGTATCATTTGACTGGAGTAAAAATGGTCATCCAATGGTCAAGAGTAATATTGTCAACGAAGAATTGCAGATGAGAAATATCTATTTGCCACTTGAAAGACATACTGAACAGCACAAAGAGCTAGGTTCATTCAACTGGAAATTGTCAGATGGAAATGGCATGACAAAACCGCGTTACCTTGAAACAATGGACATGCAAAATAGAATCCGATTGCAAATCAAAAAGCTTGATGAAGTAACAGAACCAGTACCAGCAAACAATGACTTCTCAAAAGAGGGCATCAAACAAAGAGAGCTTGCGAATAAACAGGTTGCAAGACAATACCTTGCAGACAAATACGTTCAGAAAAAAGTGTACTTCAACTGGTCAGCAGACTATCGTGGACGTATCTATTCAGTAGGTTACTACTTGAACTGTCAAGGAAATGAAGTAGAAAAAAACATGATCGAATTCTATGATGGTGAAGCACTAGACTTTCATGGCGTACAACAGCTTAAGAAAAGTATTGCATCAGCATACGGACTCGATAAGAAAACAGACGCAGAAAAACTTCAATGGTTTATCAAGAACCAGCGTACCTTACACCTTAGAGCAAGAAATGCAAAAGAGCCGTATACATTCCAAGCACTCTACAAAGCATGGAAGCAGTACAGAGAAGATCCAACGGCAAAGATCACAACACCAGTAGAACTTGACGCAACAAACTCATTCGCACAATTTACATCAGTATTACTTGGTAAAAGAAGTATTGCAGAAACATGTAACGCAGTCAATGCAGATGGCAAAGAGAAAATTGCAGACTTGTACCAACTGGTAGCAGACAAGATGAGCGATATCGCAATCCAAAGAGAATATGTAAAGGTAAAATAATGTTTAGAAAAGCATACATACTAAAAGATCTACGTTCCAATCAATATGCCTCAGACCTATCAAGACCAAGCGAATACAAGGGGAAGGGATATCCCAACCTTGTATTGGACAACGAAGAATCTATGGCATGGATATTTGACGAAATACTTAATGAAGAAATGATTGAATTCATGACTGTAGCTGATAGGGGATATTACCTATTTGAAATTAAAACAATTATTGTAAAGGATAATAAATGACAGAAGAAGCAAGACAAATCATCATAGCAAAAGTAGACGACATCTTTGAGCAATCAGACAAAATGGTTGAAATAGCAGAGATGGTTAGATCCGGTGTCACAGTCAAAGACGGGATGAGATACATCAAAGAACCAGACCATTACATCGGTGTAGCGTATGGACTCAACAAGGCTGCACTCATGGTGCTAAAATTAAAAGAAGAACTTCAAGGAAAATAAATGAATGAGTCATGGTCAACATCAGACATGAGATTACTTGAATATTTTGACAAAAGAGAGAACAAATTACCGTTCTCTGTGGTCAAGTTAGACAAAGGTTACTTTCAGGCTAGTGGAGAATGGGATGGATTCATCTTCAATTCAAAAAAAGTCAAAAAGAGAGTTGTAAAAAAAGCATTAACACAAGGAAAATAATATGAGCACAAACCTAACATCAGCAGGAAACCCACAGCTATTCAACAGAAATGAAGTAAAGTATCCACTCATGCAAGCATCTTACGGACAACGTGAGAAGGGAACAAGAGGTCAACTCAAGCAAGACATGGGTGACAAGTACAACGATGGCATCTATGATCTATTTGTTCAAGCAGTAGACGAAGTGATCCCTGGATTCTTCTTCATCATGGAATGGGTAAATGGACAGTGGAACCCTGAAGCAGAGCTTGTGACATGGACATTGCCTGATAAGTTCCTCGTACAGCTGAAGCCAACCTCAAGCGACTGGTACAAGTTCAAGCCACTAGATCTATTTGAAGTATCAGCAAAAGTAGGCGGAGTGGAAAGAGAAGATGAAACTCTCATGCTATGGGTATCAATCATTCACAGCATCGATGCCTATGTTGCAAGAGAAGTCATCCACAGATGTCCATTCGATATCATCACCATTCATGATGCGTTTAGATGTCACCCGAACCATGCACACAAAATGAAAGTAGTTTACAAAGAGATCCTAGCAGAGATCAACGAGAGCAGACTATTTGAAGACATCCTCCAGCAAATCACTGGGCAAAAGGTTGAGACACTTGGAACAGACATCACAACTGAAGATATCATGAACGCTAAGTATGCAATCTGTTAAAACTATGAGGCCTTCGGGTCTTATGTTTTTTTTTGTTTTGAACAAATAACTAATGGAGAACCAGTATGCATTGCGAAAAGAAGAAAGTATGTTATCTGTGCCACGCACCATTCAAAATGGAAAGAGGCTGTAACCTTGAGAAGAGATGTCCAGCGTGTAGAGAACTACGCGTACAAAGAGGCGACAGACAGCCCTATCACATGGTTGACATGAAAGTACAACGTAAGACAGAAAACTATAGTGTCTTCATTAAATACTGTGCACCGGAAGAAACATACATCTTGGAAGAGATAGCAATGATAGATCCCAACAACGAACTATTCGTTGGAGCTGGTACAGCAGATGATCCCATCAAAGAGATGGAACGTACAGTAATTGCTGAAACCATAGAAGATGTTATGGGTACTCTCACATACAATGAGGCATACGTCTTAAGAAGAGTAACAATGGAAGATGCACAACTTACAGAGGTTGCACTAGAGTTAAGCTTAGGTCGTGAAAGAGTCAGACAGATCAACTCATCAGCAATCAAGAAACTCAAGCATCCAAAGATAGGAAGAGCATTGCTCTATGCCATGAATGGAGAACCGACCTACAAAGTAGATAAAGCAGTCAGACCACTATCTGAACCAGTCAGACTTCCAAAGGCACCAAGACCAAAACCAATACCATTAAAGATGGGTCCAAACCAAGACTTATTGGCTAATTGGGTACGATGATGGAAACTCAATAGCAAACTATATGGTAATAGTGTTAAATAACCCAACTGAGTCCAAGAACAAAAGAGGAAAAAATGAGCAAAATCATAGCAAAAATGAAACCACTAGAACAGTGGAAATTCAAGGCAAAACTGGTACATGATCCAATGACCAAAGAACCAGACAAGAATAGACGAGCTTTGTTCCAATGTGAGCAGTGTAAAGCAGAGTATGATGCAGATGTAATATCAGAAGCTAGGAAGCAACGTGGCTATTGCTGGACATGTTACCAACGGTACAGATATCCAGACTTCACGAAAGATTACGAATTGATCCAGTGGCTACTCAAGAACAAACCATCAAGTGGGAAGTATGGGTACTATGGTGTAAGACCTGCACAATATAGTCACAACTGGATAGCTGAGATCAAACTCAAGCAATCCAGCACTACTCGTATCGGAACATATAGTACACCACAAGAGGCTGCACTTGCCTACGATAAATACATCAAAAATAATGGACTCAAACACAAAACAAATATACTCTAGGAGAATACATGGTAGAAATAGCAGCAGTGGCCATAGTAGTATGGCTTGTAATAGGATACTTCTCTTCACTCAAAGATGACAAGCACCAAGAAGACTTAGAGCTTGACAGATGGATGAGAGAAGCCTTAGACAAAGAGAATCCAGTAGAAGAGAGATCAGAACCAATACCAAATGATGATGGTGTCATCATGGGTCTACGAAAGAAGATCTCAAATACTATGTTGGCACAACAATATATCTTGACTCCAGAATGGGACATGAAGCGTAAATCTGTTTTGGCGAGAGATAAATATACATGTCAAAGATGTGGAGCACAAAATACACAACTCTCCGTACATCACATCACATATAAAAATCACTTCAAAGAAGAATCAAAAGATCTAATTACGGTATGCCAAGCGTGTCATCAATCATTACATGACACCTATGGCTATCCAGACTATGACGACAAGCAAGACTTGATCACTCGATATTATTACGATATCTAAAAAAAAGGAAATAAAACATGAGTAAACAGCAACAGCCTGATCACGAGGCCAACATTCAACTCTGGTTCTCAACACTAGAACCAGACGAACAAACTAAAACAGTAGCACACCTAACATTCCAATATTATAAGCATCTTGGACTCACATCAACTGATGGAGTTAAAGATTGGTTATGTGGAGTAGCTGACGGAACATACCCTCATTACTCAACTACACATCTTGCTTTAAGAAGACTCAAGAAATCATAGCCTTAAGCTATCTGTCAGTATAATGTGAACCATCACACTATACTGGACTCAAATGATGGCTGAACTGAACAATAAAATGTACGTTGGATATGGAGAAAAATTAGACATATTTTTTGCCTTAGAAAGTTGCGGTAAAAAAGGACTACTTATTTGTAAAGTCTTTTACAAAGAATTAAAATGTAAAGATTTTGTAAAGAAGTACAACACTTCAAGAAGAGAATCCCTCTTCTTCGATCCAGAACTTCAATAATCACTCAAGGAAACAACATGAAACTACTCATAGCGATCACTATACTATTGTCATTTGCACACGCAAAAGACACATACAATGCTCAAGGTCAATTCACCGGGACCATTGATTCAAGTGGTGTGAAATCTTCAGTCAACGGACAGTATAATGGAGATGTAGACAAAAGTGGAGCTATCACAGATAGCAAGGGACAATACGTTGGCAACATAGATTCAGCTGGCACAATCACAGATGCCTACGGACAATATGTTGGACAAGCAGAAGGCAAATAAATGAATAAAAATCTTATGGCAGATAACGGCAATGTAGCAGAAGAGTATGAATATTTCAAGAAACTGTTAGAGAGATACAACCTCTCACCACTAAATATTGAAACATACAGAGCGATTAGAGCATCAAGTATTCATCAAGCACAACTAGCACTAGAGCAGACACCACTACTCAACATTACTGATATCATTCTTGTTGCAGTATTGACTGAAGACATCATCAGATTCAAACAAACACTATGATTGGTGTACAAGTCAGAATCAACAACACGGTTCTGATTGCAAACATTCAAGCAATTAGAATCAAGCCAGAGAATAGATCTCCAGAACCAGGTGAACTCTGCACCTATCAAACTCGCATCTACAATCAAGACTACAAAAAACTCAACTTCCCATTCGGTGACGGTGTTGCATTAGCACAGAAACTACTAGAACTATACTCCAACACCTCTGAGGATACGATCCTTGGGTTCAAACGTATGGAAGAGGAAGAACGTGTCGCAAAGATGATTAAACAGATACAAACAGAAGCAGGAGCATTATCATGAGAAAAACACTAGAAGAGCTATATTACAACGACATCGCAAAAGACTGTAAGAACTGTATGCACTATAGACCTTGGGTTCCTACCTTCTCAAAATGTAAACTAAAACCAAATTGGTTAACAGAAGATGCATTCGTAGGTTGTCAATACAATGACTGGCAACCAAATCAAAAACTCTACAATAAGTTTGAGAAAAAAGGACAGTAATGGTAGAAGAACAATGTATATGGTCAGAAGATGAAGACCATACATGGTACACAGAGTGTAAAAAATCATTCACTATCATGGAGGACATGACACCAGCTGAGTCTGGTTTTGGGTTCTGCATCTATTGTGGTAAGAAAGCTTTGTATGTACCATTTAAAGAGGATAGTTGGTTCCCTGATGATGAATTCATACCAGTAGAAAATTGAATATAAATAAAGGACAAACATGTTAGTAACAATTGTTAGAACCAGCAACCGAATCATCTCATACTCAGGTGCATCTATGGTATCGCACAATCCAGAGAAAAATGAATTGAGAATGGAGCTTGAAGATCGTGTAACTACGGTTGCCGACATCAAACATTACGCAGTATTTGCAGACAACGGAACTGAGATCTTCTCAGCACAGAATATAAACAAAGGACTTGACAATGACTAAGGAAAAGCTAAAAAAAATGTTAAATGAAATCACAGAAGAAGATGCAAAAAAAGAAAGAATCAGAAAACGCAAAGAACTTAACCATTCATGTAAATATGATTATGTAGGAAGAGGCTCATCCGATAGAAATTCGATGCATCAAGGATTTGATAATGACTAGAGAAGAAGTTCAAAAGCTATCCTATGCAATCACGCATTTCGCCAAAGGCGGTAATCTATGGTGGTACAATCCATCATCTAATACTTGGACGATCCAAACCAAATTATGGTGTTCAAGATACGATATGGAGAATGATGGCATCATCAATATTATCGAAGACAAGCATTTTGAAATCCGAAAAGCTCATGCTCTCGGTGCACCTATCCAATGTAAAGACAAGGTAGGCAAATGGGACTGGCATGACACTGATGCTTTTGGTGTCTTTCAGGACCAATACGAATTCAGAATCAAACCCAAAGAACCAGTGTATGAATGGCAGTGGATATATGTAAACAAGGATGGTATCATCAATAATTACACCACCAAACCATATAGTTCATACAAAGAAGGTTGGATTAAATTTGAACCATCAAAAAGGTTGAGAAAATGACATTTAAACAATGGGAAAATATTGTAAACATAATAGGTAAGCAGACCTTAACTATGGCACAATGGTTTAAACTACAGGATGCAATTAGAGAAATAGGGATCATCAAATGACACAACAAAAAGCTAAAGAACTACTATCAGTTATCACCCATTTTGCAAATGATGGTGACTTGTGGTTTTATCATCATAGAAAAAAAGACTGGGTTAAGCAGTCAGCAATATTTGAACAGAATCAATGTAGAACTGAAAACATTATCGAAGACAAGCACTTTGAAAGCCGTAAAGCTTTTGCTTTAGGTGAAATGATTGAAATCAGAGGACTGTCTCTAACATATTGGACAAATTGTATTCATCCTACTTTCATGGACGAATGTGAGTATAGACCTAAACCTAAAGAACCTGAATACGAATGGCAATGGGTGGTTAAAGACAAAGAAGAATTTTACGTCATGACAAAGTGTTACCATTCAAAAGAAGACGCACCCGATCATTGGATTAAATTTGAACCAAGTAAAAGGATTAAAAATGGATAGATATGAAATTAAAGCACTGCTTCCTGCAATGACACATTTCGCCAACGGTGGAAACCTCTGGTGCTATGATGCAAATCACTGGGAAGTTCAAGGCACAGTATTTACACGAAATGCGATCAGAGATAACATCATAGAAGATCATAATTTCGAGGCACGTAAAGCAGAAGCTTTGGGACAAAAGATTCAATTCAAGCTTGACAATGAATGGGTAGACCTCACAGTTGTAGCATGGCTAGAAGAGCATGAATACAGAATCAAACCTTCAGAACCAGTGTATGAATGGTTCTGGTTGATGAAGCTGCACAATGGCTACACGACAGTAGGATACGCAACCGAAGAACTTGCAGCACAGCATAAAGACTGGGAAAGATTTGAACCAAGCAAAAGGATCATCAAATGACTAGACAATCAGTACAAAGACTAAAAGCAGCATTCAATCATTTCGCTAATGGCGGTGATCTATGGTACTACGGCAACACGGATAGAAAATGGTACAAACAAAAGATCTTCATTTCGCAATCAGAAAACAGCAAGATACACAATATCATTGATGATGACCATTTCGAGTCGCGAAAAGCTAATGCTCTAGGAAAAGAGGTTGAACTGTACGACCACAACACATGTACCTGGGGTGTGATACTTAATCCATCATTTGGTGGAACAAAGTACAGACCTAAACCAACACCATCAGTAAGAGAAATTTTGATCACAAAGGTATGTGATCAAATAGCTAGAGATGTAGAGCTAGAAGACTTCACATCTATTGAACAATTACTTGAGGGCATACGCAATGATGACCTCATCGCATATTTACCAGAAGAGTAAACAAATGAAAACACACTTAGCAGATGACTATTTGTTTAACATGCAATCATGGAATAAAGATATGGCACAAGAAGGTTTCAATACACTGAAAGAAGAAGGGCTCAATCCTATGGCAAATTATTGCTCAGGAAGACATTCAAAAAACTCTGCACCAGAACCAACTTTTAACATAGACCAAGTAACTTGCAAAAACTGTCTCAAAAAATACAAAAAGGAAAACAAATGAAAAAAAGACGTAACATCATCGATGACCTTGTAGTAGAGAAAACAAAACTCGATGACAAGATCATGAAGATCAACAACTTCATCAGATCAGTAGAGTTCACACACCTTAAAGATAAGGCGAAGCACCTACTCATCCAACAATCAAAGCACATGAACGAGTATTCACTGGTTCTAAGAGATCGTATTGTAGACATCACGAACCAGGAGTCAGAATGATCACCAGATACATCAGAAAATGCCGGGCTAAGTATTCTATGGAATCTCTGTTCGGGACAGATTGGAACACAGACAGTAGAGGTAAAGCATGGAAGTAAGCACAATGTTTACTATCTCGTATTTCATCATTACTCCAATTGTGATCTGGTTCTTGGTTTACAGAAAACCACGTAACACCAAGTGGCAGAGATGCATGAGATGTAAAGATTGTGATGTATTCTATCCATCAGGCGGAATGAACATGAGTGTATACGAATGTCCAGAATGTGGGTATGATACAACATACGCAATGTATAAATATACTGACGGGAAACCAGAAGTAAGAGATAAAAAATAAAGGATCAACATGGATTTCATGGTAGCATATTTCCCGATACTCAAAGCAGTATTTGGATTTTCAGTTTTAGCACTAGGGGTATGGTTTTATAAAAAGAAACTGTACAAGGCAATGTATGTACTTGCAATTCTTGCAGGTATCGTACTGTGGTTTGCACCAGTCAAGTATGACGGGACGCAAACAACTACACATCACAAGAACCAGGTCAGACAAGTGACACAGAAATATCAGGACGTAAGTTCAGAGAAGATTGTGACACACAAGAAAACTCTTAAAGAAGTACTTGAAGAAGAAAACGCAAGATCAATTATGGCAAACAAAAAGATTACAGATGAAATCGTCAAGTAAAGCATTCACGATGATTGAAATCATTTTTGTTCTGGTCATCCTTGGGATACTAGCATCAATAGCTATTCCAAGACTTGCAAAGATAGATGCAACACAAAAAAGCAATGCTCAAACGAGCCAACCAACTAAACAAGCACAACCAACAAACAAAGGCACAACATGGAACTAAAGAAAATCGCAGTAACACTTGGACTATTGGCAGCAATGCTATTCACAACCGGATGTAATCACAAGACAGTCGGACAAGGTGAAAAAGGTAAGATCCTTGACAGATCAGGATTTCAACCAGAAGTATATCCACCATCAAGAGTAAACACTGGATGGCATGGTACGCTGGTTCTCGTTGAGACAACTACTCATACTGTAAATGAAACTGTAACTGTAAGATGTAAAGATGATATGAACTTGATTGCTCAAATCAGATTTCAACTCAGAATGGGTGAACAAGAAAAGTCACTTAACGCAGTATTTAATGACATCAAACCTGCTGAAGGTTCTGATCTGATTACATTGAAACAGGTGTACAACGTATACGGTAAGATGCTTGTAAACAAGATTGCAAGAGAAGTTTTGTCACAGTATGCCATTGCCGATGTTAACGACAATTTTGCACACATCTCTGCTGACATCTACAAGAGAACACTTGAGGCCTTTAAGCCCACTCCTCTGATCATTACGGACGTTGCTCTAGGTAAACTAGACTATCCAGATGTTATCGACAGAGCTATTGAGTCTGCTGCAAAGCGTAACCTTGAGATCAAACAAGCAGAAGCAGATGTACAAGTACGTCTTACTGAGCTAAAAGGTAAAGAGAAGGTCGCAGAAGGTGAGTACCGTATCAAGATGCAGGAAGCAAAACGTATCAAAGATTACAACGCTGCCATCGCAGAAGGTATCACACCTCAGTTGATTGAGCTTCGTAAGCTTGAAGTACAGCAAGAGCTAGTACAAGCCATTGGCAAGGGTGACACAACAACCATCTTTGTACCATACTCGGCACTTGGAACAACTGGTTTACAAAACCGTATCATGCTTACGAAATAGCATCATGCATGAGAGAAACTCTTTGTTTCTCTCGAATAATTAGAGAGGTGGAGCCAAACACCACAAAAGCATACCCATTGCCGATTAAGGCAAGTAGGATGTGGATGGAGAGCCTTTCTGCAGGAAGGATACTCTCTTACGGGCAAGAGATTAGAGTTAGATTAATTACCTGACTCCTTCTCTCTAATTATTCAAAAAGGACATACATGAGAGCATTGACATGGGAAGATCTACAGAAGGTCAACGACAAGCTAAACGAACAAAAAGTTCCTACTAAGACATTGGTTTTCTCTCCGGAAACTATTGAACTTTTGAAAAAAGAAAAAAGACTCATCACAGACAAAGACGGACGCATGTGGATCAACAACTGGTATCCAACAGTCAATGGCATTGAAGTATTCACATCAGAGTACTTAGAACCAGAGTACTCAGCTTTACATCAACAAAGGACACAAAAATGACATTTAGATTATGGAAAACAAAATATGAATTCACATTTCACTTTCACGCATGGAGAAACATACAAATCAAAAAGGTTAGTTGTTTCTTGGGTGAAAAATATGTTGAACACGACAACACTGGATTAAGAATCTGCAAGAAGTGTGGAGTCATTCAAGAATACACATACGATAGTCAAGGTGGTGTTTGGTATGACCTTCAAGAACCAAAACAAAC
>Ga0256844_10000922_pt1 | contig 11129 bp, 12 predicted proteins | sample MusselsmetaG_FD_189100 | JGI IMG/M metagenome (GOLD analysis project Ga0256844, IMG submission 189100) | Mussel associated microbial communities from hydrothermal vent at the East Pacific Rise, Pacific Ocean - Mussels | ecosystem: Host-associated > Mollusca > Shell > Unclassified ... | reverse complement strand
TTGGAACACCATATGACCAAGATGGAATGCCTAAGTTAGGAACACATGAAGAAGCGAAAGCTGGCGCATTGGCTGAAGCTAAACTTATCGCTGCTGATATGAAAAATCAAGCAGTAAAAGATAAAGTTGCAAATGGTGAGATTCCAGAGATTGTTGCGTTAATCGCATACTTAAATTCTTTAAAATAAGAGGTAGATTATGGATCAAGAGACAATATTAACGATACAAGGTTATGCGAAGTTTTTTATTATATTAATAACTTTTTTAGTTTTTTACGGATATGCATTTTCAATGTATAGACGACAAAAGACAGGAGAGCGAGATTTTGAAAAATATTCAAACTTAGTTCATGATGATGCTCTTGACTCAGCTCCTCTTGAGAAGAGATAAGATAGAAGATTAGGAGGAAAAAATATGAATTCTATGTTAAAAGGTGGTATTTTACTAATCGTCGTACTAATGGCTGGAACCTACTTTATGGCAGGTGACGCTTTTGTGCTAGGAGACGATTATATCAATGACCTCACAATGCTGGCAGCAGTTGCAATTATTGCAATTACAGTATTTGTTTCATTGAAATATGTAAATCAAATTAAGAATGATACAGCGAGTGGTGAACTTGCTGATGATAATTGGGATGGTATTGGTGAATATATGAATGCCGTTCCAACAGGTTGGGCCGTTATGTTTATGGGTACAATTGTATGGATGTTGTGGTACTGGTTTTCAGGTTACCCAATTAACCAGTTTTCACAAATTGGTCAATACAATGAAGAAGTAGTTGAGTATAATGCTAAATTTAAATCAGCTCATGAGAATCCAAGTGAAGATAGCCTTAAAGCTATGGGACAATCTATATTTTTCGTTCAGTGTGCTCCATGTCATGGTGCTGAAGCTGACGGAATCAATGGAAAAGCTCAAGATTTAACAAGCAGAATGAGCAAAGAGCAAGTTCTTGATGTTATTAATAATGGTTCAAACAAACTTGGTTTTCCAATGGGTATGATGCCTCCAGGTATGGCTAGTGGTGCTGATGCAGAAGCAATTGCTACATGGATTGCTGCTGGAATGAAAGGTGAACAACCTGCTTCATTTGCTGCATGTGCATCTTGTCACGGACCAGATGGTAAAGGTATGAATGGTATGGCTCCAAACCTTTCAGGATATGACAACGCATTAGTTACTCATGTTCTTGAAACAGGTAAAAAAGGTATCATCGGTACAATGCCTAGCTTTAAAGGTCGTCTAAATGAGACTCAAGTTAAAGCAGTAGCGACTTACCTTAACTCAATACAAGGAGAATAGTATGGCAGGTAATACACAAATCGACCCTCGAACAGAGGGTGGTTTATTTAGTTTAATGCACGGTCTTACAGGTTTTGCAGTAGCAGTTGTACTGTTATTGAGTATACTTGGGACTTTGACTTATTTTGCAATTGCTGTTCAAACAGAACAGTCAACAAACTTTTATACGGTTAATCAAGATTTAGATGCACTGAAAATGAATAGTGTTGATAACATTAACCATAGAAAAAACCAAGGAGAATAAGATGGATAGAATTATTGGAATTATGTTACTTGCATCAGCAGTAGCTTCACTTATGCTTTCATTCTTCAATCCACTTAAAGTGTTTGTTGGTTAAATGAAAGTTTTATTAAAAACATTAGGGGTGCTTTCTGCACTCCTTCTTATCACCCCCACAAATTTTTTATTAGCTTCTGAAAATGCAAATGTTAGTACCCCCTCAGCAACTGTACCCAAAATAATCAATGTAGATAGTCGTTTTGTTTTAGAGGGTAAAGATATTATTGACCCACGAACTATTCAAAAAATAGATGAGATGGGAAAAGAGTTATATCAAAAGACAGGTGTTAACGTTTATATTTACACAAAAAAATCTTATCTTGATGTTAAAATCAAAGATAATAAAGAGAAATATTTACAAATCAAAGAGTACGAGAAGAAGATACTTGATAAAGTTGAAACTCCTTATGTTTTGATTTCAATGGCAGTAGAAGATACGCATGTAAATATTTATAATTCTAAAGATTTAGATTCTGTTATTCAACGAAATAAGATATTAGATAGAAATATTATACCTATTCTTGCCTCTCAGGGAAAAAATCCACTCTATACTAAAGCTTCTGTAGCACTTTTAAATGGTTATGGAGAAATAGTAGATGAAGTAGCAATGGAACTGAAGGGTATTAAGTTAGATTCGAGTATAGAAAGTGGAGCATCAACGTTTAAAGCCTTTTGGAGATACTTTATGTATGCATTGGTTATTTTTGGACTTTTTGCCTATATTTATGCTATGAGAAAAGGGAGAAAGAAGTAGATGAAAATTCAAAAATATCATTTTTGGTTAGCTTTTTTCTTTCTTATCTTCTTTTATACTTTTGGAATGATTGTTTGGACTATTAAGTCAGCAGTTGATACACCTGTATATGAAGATAGAAGTTTTATGGAGAAGTATCAAGATGTTGATGACCATTATAATAAAATGTTCATTGCTAATACAAAGTTTAATAGACGTTATGAAACAAAAGTACTTATAAATAATAGAACTGTAGGAATGGATTTTTCAGACATACAGTTTGGACAACGTTCATTGAAGAAGCATAGTAAGAATCAAAATATGATGCTTTTAGGAGATAATAGTATCTCTTTAACTATTTTTGATAAAGAGAGTAAGTCTCCTGTAACCGATGCAAACATCTCTTTTCAGGTTACACGTCCTATTAAAAATGATCATGATATTAACTTAAATAATTTTGTTTATAGTAATGGTAAATATAGTACTGAAGCTATTAAATTAGATTTAAAAGGTTACTGGAACATTATTGGTAAAGTTATTATTGGTAATGATACTGGATACCTCTATATAAAAACGGGTATAAAAAAATAAGGAGTATACTATGAATAGAGAACCTTGGGTAGTTTACTTGGTTGTTTTAGGTATGGTTGCAGCAATGTTGTATGGTAAATACCTTATGACTGGAGGTGGAGATGACAATAACTCCACCACAAATAATGAGGAAGAGAAGAAATAACTTTTTCTCTTTTTCTTCTTTTCTCTCTTCCTCAGAAATATTTAACTCTAATAATAATACACTGTTGAATGAAATATGACACAATAGTTAATGACACCGTTTATGGACACATCCCTTACTCTAGAGTAGAAGAGAAATTTTTACAAAGTAAAATTGTTAATCGTCTACTCTTTATCTCTCAAAATGCTTTGGCATATTTTGCATTTCCTTCCATTTCAACGAAACGTTATATTCACTCCTTAGGTACAATGCATGTTGCATCTCATATGTTTAAAAATGCATTCATAAATGCTACCGATGAATGTTCTGAAAAATTTTTACAACAAGCAAATGATGCAATTGAAAGTCTAATAAAAGAACATAAATTAAAAATAGATTTTAAAACATTAAAGATAGAAGATAAAACCTTAATGGGCTTCTCTTATGCAATGAGTAATGAGCTGAGTACAACCTACCTCATACTGCTCCAATCTTTGCGTCTCTCGGGTCTTTTACATGATTTAGGACACTTACCCTTCTCTCACCAGACAGAGTATGCTCTGAAGCGATTATATCGTTCTATTAAAAAAATCAAAAAGAAGAACAGAGAGCAGGAAAAATTTTTAAATTTTTATGAGAAGATTACCTTTAATGGTAAAATAGTACTTCATGAGAGTATAGGCTATGAGTATTTGGATATGCTCTTTAATCATGAAGTGTTAGAACAAAGTAGTAGTTCTAAAGAGTTGGTGAAACTTTACTATTTGATTGTAAAAAATATTTTTGCAGATGTTGAGACAAAGAGCTTCTCTTACTCGGTACTCCATCAGTTTATTGCTTCCACCATTGATGCAGACAGAATTGATTACATTAATCGTGATTTACTTGCGAGTGGTTACATCTCTAGCTCTTCAGATTTACTAAGAATAACAAGAGAGGCTGTTCTTATTGAGGAGAAAGGTAAATTTAGACTCTCTTATATGACTTCAAGTTTAGCAGACATAGAACACTTGTTAGAGAGTCGTTTTAATTTATACAAAAAGGTCTTTTTTACCTATAATATCTCTCGTTTAGATACCTTGTTAGAAAAAGTCATAACCTATTTGGCAAAAGATTACCTTTCTCACTCTTCAGATGACAAGAAGATATATCAAACCATAGGGATGATGTGGAATTTTTCAAGAGAAGAGAATCAGACTCGACAGTTAGATATTATCTCTCAACTTGATGAGAACTGGTTAATTTCTCTCTTTAAAGAGGAGTATTTTAAGATTAAATATCAACGTTCATTAACCTACCAAGAGCGTTACTATTTGGCTGCATTTGAAGACATTCTTTTTGGAAGAAATATTTTTAAAGCAAATTGGAAAAACTTATCAGAATTTTACAACATGTTAGAGTTGACAAAAGAGGAGAGGTACGCCTTTCGTGAAAAGTTTGGAAAAATCTCCATGAAAAAAGAGAAAAAATTAGAGAAACTGTTAGGTAAATTTATTGGAAAATATAATAAAGAAGATAAGTTCTACGCCTATTCAATTGTCTCTATGTCCATAGGTATAGATAAGCGTTTTTCATTGTATGATGGTGAGAAGTCGGTTAACATTGACCAACTCTCAACAGTACGTAAACGACTTAATACTTCACGAGCAAACTCTGTTCCTTTTTTCATATTTTCAAATGAAGAGCAGTTAACATTAAAGATGAAGTATGAGTTAAAAGAGATTTTGTTTGATGTTTTCTTGTAAGCGTTAGTTGATTTTGTAGCATATACCCATTATCTAAAATGGGTATATGTAGAAGTTTAGATTTTTGTCTCTTGCTTTGACATTGCATCGACATTGTCCATAAGAACAGGAACAAAGAGTAACGATACAAAAACAGCTGCAACTGTTCCTGAGATTAATGCAACACCCAGTCCACCAAAGATTGGGTCACTAGCGAGTAGGGCAGAACCTAAAATAATGGCTATGGCTGTTAGTAAAATAGGAGTGGCACGTGTTGCAGAAGCCACTGCAATGGCACGTTTTTTCTCCATATCTTCATGCTCAATTAGACCCATTGCAAAGTCAATGAGCAGAAGAGAGTTTCTTGATGAAATTCCCATGAGTGCAATAAATCCAATAAGTGATGTTGCTGTTAAAAAGAAGGTCTGTGGGGTTAGCATGTCTGCCACCCAATGACCCACAATTACACCAATAAGCGAGAGGAATGAACCTCCTAAAATAATTCCACTTAATGCAAAACTTTTATAGTAAATAACCAATAAGAAAAAGATAAGTACAAGCGCAGAAATGAAAGCAGCACCCAAGTCTCTAAAAGTATCCAAGGTTACTTTCATCTCTCCATCCCAACGTAAAAGGAACTCCTCTCCAGTTTTCTTGTCTGTCAATTCAAGGTCAAACATGTAGGTAGAGAAGGGTGCATTTTTTACCTCATACTCTTTTTCAAAATACTCAACCATTTGTGCTCGTGCATCAAGAAGAGGGTAGACTTGTGAAACATTGTCTGTCTCAGCAATAACATTAATCATACGTTTTAAATCTTTATGCATAATGGTTGGTGTAGACTTTATGCTTACAATATGTACAACTTCTGTTAGAGGAACCATCATGCCCATTTTGTTCATGAGGTTAAGTGATGCAAGTTTTGAACGAATTGCATCTTCGCTATTATCTGTTAAAAGTTTTGTATCTTTACTTAAGATTAAGAAGATAGGAATCTGTACTGAACGATTTGCTGAGTTTTTTGTGGCAATTGCCATTCCTTCAAATGCAAGATACAAAATGTTATTAACTTGTTCAATACCCAATCCAGAACGTGCAATTTTTTCAATATCTGGAACAAGTTTGTATTTGTCATAAATGTCATCGGACATAATGTCAATGTCTACTAAATCTTTTGTATTGGTTAAAATATTTGCAACTTCAACAGAGAGCTTTCGTGTATGCTCAATATCTTCACCATGTACTTCCATAACAATCTGAGCTAATGTTGGTGGTCCAGATGGTTGTTCTACAAGTTTAATAACTGTTCCAGGAACAATTGGTTGACAAGTCCCTTGTAGTACAGGGCGAAGTCTACTGGTCATAAGAAAGGAAGGCTCTTCTCTCTCATGTGTGGGTGTAAGGTTAATCGAAATCTCTGCAAGGTTTTCGGTTCTCTTCATCATAGAACCTTTAACAAGTCCAGCATAGTCCAGAGGAATACCTTGTCCATAGAAGATAGACATATCGAGTATCTCTTTCTCTTTTCTCAATATGTCTGTTATACAACTTGTAACTTTTCGTGTCTGCTCAATTGAACTTCCTGTCAGTGTATCAACATAAATGGAGAAGGTAGTTGCACTTTTCCCTGGTAACATTCTTGCTTTTACTGCACCCGATGGGAACATAAGGAGTGAGGCAAAAAATGCGATAATTGTTAAAGCAATTACCATGAATTTTCTAAATTTTGTTTGTAAAATCCAAAATATAAAACTCTCTAGTTTTTTCATTTATTTCCCCTCTTTTTTATTGTTTTTATTATGCTCATGTGTCTCATGGTCACCTTCACATATTTCACATATCCCATAAGGATTTTTTTCCACAGCTTTTTTATCACTATGCTCTGGTTTTTTCAAAAGTTTTAAACTCAAGTATGGAGTAAAGATATAGGCAACAATAAGTGATGCAAAAAGTGCGACAGGTACGTTGTATGGAATGGGTTTCATAAATGACCCCATCATTCCTCCAACAAATGCCATGGGAACCATGGTCATAATAATAGCAAGTGTTGCAATGTTTGTTGGTCCTCCAACTTCATCGGTTGCTTCTACTAGTAGTTCTCCCATCTCTCTGTCTTCAACCCCTGGGCTGTGTAGATGACGGTGAATATTTTCAATAACAATAATGGCAGCATCAACCAACAGTCCTAAGGATAGAAGGAAAGCAAACAGCGTAATTCTGTTCATAGTTTGACCCGTCATGTAGGCAATAAACAGCGTAATTGCTAAAATGGCAGGAACAGAGAAAGTTACAATGAGTGATTCTCTCCATCCCAATGCAAATACAAGCATAATAGCAATAATGATAATGGTAATAACCAAGTGGTGCATGAGTTCATCAACAGCGTGATTTGCACGTTCACCATAGTTTCTTGTCTCTCTGTACTCAATACCTAACGCTTTAAACTTCTCCTCTTGTTCTTCAACAAGTTTCATAACATCACGTGCTACAAAAACAGCATTTGTTCCAGCTAGTTTAGAGACTGAAAGTGTTACCTGAGAAATGTTTTTTGTCAGCTCTTTAGAGGTGTCATTGTCAGGTCTGTAAATAAGCTCAACATCTTGAAAGTTCTGATTGTCAATTCCCTGTTCAACTGTTGCAACATCACGTAGATAGATGGGTGAACCCATGTAGTTTGCAACCATGACATTTTTAATGTCTTCAATACTGTTTATGGCATTAGAGATTCCAAAAATAACCAATTTATTGTCTTTTGTTCTTCCTTTTACGTCAGGAACATTGGCTGCGAGTTGTTTTACAGCCATCATAATTTGACCCATAGAGAGATGGTAAGCCGAGAGTTTTCCCATGTCAACTTCTACATTGAATTGCTCTTTATGTGAACCATGAAGAGTAGTTTTCGCTACATTCTCAATGCTATTTATTTTGTGTCTTAACTTTCTAAGCTCTTCATTAAACTCAACAAGAGACAAGTTAGAAGAGGCATTTTGGTAAAGAGCAATGGTGATAATGGGAACATCAATGTCAATGTCAAAAGGTTTAATGAGAGGTTGCATAACGCCTTTTGGCATCTCATCCATGTTTTGCATTACTTTGTCATAGAGTTTGAGGTTTGAGTCCTCTCTGTTCTCACCAATAAAGTACATAACGTTTACAATACCTACATTGTCCATAGACATACTGTATACATGCTCAATTCCTTGAACTTCACGTAATTTTTTTTCTAGTGGTTTTGAGATAATATTTTCAATCTCAATTGGTGTTGCACCAGGCATGGCAACAATGACCCCACCACCTGAAATAGCAATTTGAGGATCTTCTTCTCTTGGCATTGTTGAGAGTGCAATCCACCCTAATGCTAAGATAACAATTCCAAGAACAGCTGTTAATGGATTTCGCAGAAAACTTTGACCGAGTTTTCCTGCTACATCTTTAACTACATAAGGCTCTTTAGTTGCTTTTGTTCCCATAGTTATCCTTTAATATGTACTTTTGCATACATTCCTGGGTAGATTGATTTTCCTTGTTTGTTAAATCTAATTTTCATTTTAAATTTATGTGTCATAGGGTTAGATGCAGGAATAATAGAGTAAATTGTACCTGTATCTTTAAAGCCCATTGAGGGTACTTCAAATTCAACTTTTTTACCTATGGTCATAAATTTAATGTCATTTTCTGCAATTTCTACAATAATGCTAAGTTTAGAGAGGTCTGTTAAAATAACACCTGGCATACCAGGAATTGCCATCTCTCCTACAGAGAGTTTTCTAGCGATAATTACACCATTATTTGGTGCTTTTAACTTTAGGTAGTTGTATTGGTTCATCACCTCTTTACGCATCGCTTTAGCCTGTCCTACTTGTTTAGAAGAGATGGCAACCATATCTTTCATGTTTTTAGCACCAAGTTCTAAGTTCTCTAGTTCATATTTAGAGACCATACCTTTTTTAAAGAGTCTTTTGTATCGACCAAGGTTTAGAAGAACATTTGAGTATTGATTTTTGTTCATCTGTAGAGCCAATTGTGCTTGAGAAATAGCAAGGTTTACCTGCTCTTTTTTTGAGTCAATCTCTTTTGAGTCAATCTCATAAAGAACTTGACCTTTTTTTACAATGTCACCCTCTGCAACCATCATTTTTTTTACAATTCCCATGTATCTACTTGTAATCATTTTTTGATTGTCAGATATAACTGAACCTGAAAGGTCTAGTTGGACTGCATGGAGGCTACTAACCCCCAATATGAGTGCAAGTGTAAGTTTTAATCCCATTTTTTTCATTATAAATCTCCTATGTTTAATATACTGGTAAGTTCAAATACTTTGGTATTTCTATCATTTTTTGCAGTAAGTAATTTTAAGAGTACTTCTAGCTCTTTTGATTGTTTAATAAGTACATCTGAAATAGATGAGATACCCTCTTGGTAACGACCTTCATAGTTTTCATATACTTTTTCAGCAAAGGCATATTGAGTTTCAAGGCTTTGTATCTCTGCATCTTTACTCTTAATGTTCGTTTCTAGTTTTTTAACTTGTAATCCAATACCAGCTTTTGCCAATGCTACTTGGTTTAAAACTTTCATATTTTCAACTTTTGCTTTGGCTAAACTCATTTTATCTATGTTACCGTTAAATAGGTTCCATTCAAGTTGGACACCTAGCGTGTAGAAATCTTTTTGAAAGAAATGATTAAAAGGATTATTATCTGCTGAACCATATTCTCCAAATGCTCCTACCGTTGGTAAAAATTTTGATTTTTCAAGCTCTATCGCCATATCTGTAATTTTAAGACCAAGTTCAGCTTTCTGTATGTCTAAATTATTCTCTGAAAGCTCTTCACTGTTAATGTTTGGCATTGGTGCTAGTCTGTCAAGTGTTTGAACAGATTTTACGTCTTGATTAAGTAGAAAAGAGAGGTATTGGTATGCCAACTCTTTGTTGTAGGTTGCTTGGTTCAACATACTTTGTGCTTCAGCTCTTCTTGCTTTAACTTCTAGCTCATCAATCTCTTTTGCAAAACCTTCTTCTTTCATGTTGCTAACAATATTTTCTAATTGGTCAATATTTACAACAATACTACCTAAGTTACGAATATATTGTTCAACAAGTGAAATATCATAAAAAGTTTTTGTAGTTTGAAATATTTTTTCATTAAGAAGCTTTTCTGTATCCAATTGACTCATATGGGTCAATGCTTTGGTAATTTTGCCATATTGGTCAAGTTTACCACCTGTATAGAGAGGTGCCATGTAGGTTAATGTTGTTTGAAAATGATTTCTTGTCTCTGGATAGTTTAAGTCCTCTGGTTTTACAGAAAGAAGACCATTCATATCTGACGGTGCTTGTCCTTGTGATGCTCCGTAAATAGCACCACCTAAAGGAGCTAAAAAATCAGAAAAACCAAAATCTCCAAAGTTTGCTTCTCTACTTTTTAGTTTAAAACCAAAAATATTACCAGCGTCATTTGAACGTAAAGCTTGAAGTTTTAAATCTAATTTACCATATTTACTTTTAGAGACCATTTTTGCCTCTTCTGCCTTCATCTGTTCTGTAAATTTAGAAATTTTTAATTCCAAGTTATTATTCTTCATAATATTTAAAGCACTTTCCAAAGACAAATTACTGAGTGTCTCAGCAGGTAATATTTGAAAAGAGAATATACATAATGAAAAAATAAAAGATTTTTTAAAAATCATGTTTGAATCCCTTTTTTTATAATAATGTATTATGATAATAATAAGCATAACATATTAAAGTTGGTTGAATTGATAAAATTTTATGTAGAAACCACTATTTGAATTATAACAACTTTAGAGTAAATACTTCTTGTATATTTTGATATATATACGTAAGAAATTTTATTACGTATGATTTACGCATAGTGCATGATTTATATCACCTCTTTTCAAAATCCTTTTAGATATAATTGCTTCAATTATAATTTTAAGGAAAGTAATGCAAGACTTCAGCAATTCAGCACTCATTCAAAAATATAATATCCCAGGTCCACGATATACCTCTTATCCTACAGTACCATTTTGGGATAAGGGAGAACTGCCTTTAGTGAGCTGGGTAGAGACTGTTTCAAAAGCTTTTAATGAGAGCAACCAAGAGGAAGGAATCTCTCTATATATACACATGCCATACTGTGAAAGTCTATGTACTTTTTGTGCTTGTCATAAGCATATTACAAAACGTCATGATGTTGAAGGTGAGTATATTGATACGGTCTTAAAAGAGTGGAAACTCTATGTAGATGTTTTAGATGAAAAACCTTCAATTAGAGAGATACATTTGGGTGGGGGAACACCGACTTTCTTCTCTTCGGAAAACTTAAAGCGAATGATGGATGGAATCTTTCAGCTTGCGACACG
>Ga0256844_10000921_pt1 | contig 11131 bp, 11 predicted proteins | sample MusselsmetaG_FD_189100 | JGI IMG/M metagenome (GOLD analysis project Ga0256844, IMG submission 189100) | Mussel associated microbial communities from hydrothermal vent at the East Pacific Rise, Pacific Ocean - Mussels | ecosystem: Host-associated > Mollusca > Shell > Unclassified ... | reverse complement strand
TTCACTTGAAGCATATGGCTTAGTTGAGTGGATACGTGGAGATTATGTTCCTGGTGATGCGTATTTAACACGTTTCTTTATGCTTCATGTATTGCTTATTCCTTTAGTGATTATTGGTTTAATTGTTTTACACTTTGGTACGCTTAGACTACCACACGTAAACAACCAAGAAGGTGCAGACATAGACTATGAAGAGTCAGCGGCACTTTGGAAAGCAGGTAAGAAAAAAGAGTCTAAAGTGATTCCTTTCTCTCCTGTGTTCTTGTCTAAAGATATCTTTGTAATGGGTGTGTATTTTATACTCTTCTTTTACCTAGTGTTTTACCACTTTAACTTTGCGATGGACCCTGTAAACTTCGACCCAGCAAATGGGCTTAAGACACCAGCACACATCTACCCTGAATGGTATTTCTTATGGTCGTATGAGATACTACGACCATTTTCTAAAGATATTGGTCTTATAGCCTTTGGTATCGCACAAGCGGCCTTTGTCTTCTTGCCATTCTTAGATAGAAGTCCAAATGTGGCTCCTGCACATAAAAGAGGTTTGTTTAAGTATTGGTTTTGGACACTAGTTGTGATTATGATAGTCTTAACAGCACTAGGGAAACTTCCACCAACAGACCCAGTGTTTGCTGCTATGGGACTTGTGTTCGCTGTAGCATTCTTGTTTATGGGACCAGCACTCTTCGTCATTACGATGTATGAGAAAAAACTAGAGAAAGGAGCATAACATGAGAGAATTAAAAATATTTGCAGTCGTTGCGTTCTTTTCACTACTAACATATTGGCTAGTTGAGCCATATGCACATCACCAAATGCACATGAAAGTAGACAAAGAGGGCAATGAAATTGTCATCGAGAGTCATGGTTTTACTTATGATGGTGCAGATGACATTGCTGAAGCAGGGCGTAAAGGTGATGCTACTCTTGTTGAGAAGAAAAAAGCTTTTTGGTCAGATGTAGCAACTGTCTCTAAGATAGCAGGAAATGCAACAGCTGGTGAAGCAATCTTTGCTAACTGTATGGGTTGTCATAATGGTGCGAACATTAACATGGGTGGGGTTATACCACCTAGTCTTGATCATGCAGGAGCTATCTACGATAAAAACTATCTTATAGCACTCATCAAAGACCCAGCGATGGCATCAAATGTTGACCATAAATATGCAGACACTTCTATGCACCCGATGGGTTCTATCAAGTTTACTGTCTCTGACAATCAGCAAATAGCAGATGTCGTAGCTTACATACAAGCACACAAAGCAGGCGAAGTGACTCCTAAAGAGGCATTTACAGAAGCTTGTGTAAGATGTCATGCCTTACGTTACTTAAAGACAACACAGATTGGCGTTACACCTAAGTTTAAACACAAAAAAGATTCACTTGCACACGAGATAAAAGTTATCGAAGAACAAGAGAAAGTAAAAGCCTACATGGGCAACTTACCACCAGACTTGTCTATGATGATACGTGCCAGAGGCGAACACTTTATGGAAACATTTGTAGAAAACCCACAAGGGCAACTACCTGGAACTTCTATGCCTAGAGTAGGACTTAGCCATAACGGTTTTGAGAAAGTAAAAGAGTACCTTACAGAAGCAGGAGACCCTAGTAAAAAAGCTAGAGAAGAGCTTGGACCATGGGTTCTAGGGTTCTTAGTGTTCTTTACCATACTAGCGTTCTTATGGAAAAAATCCATGTGGAAAGATTTGCATTAATCTTTTCATAGTATTTCACCATACCTTTGAAGGGGTGTCTCAGTCATGTACTGACGTACACTCCTTCCCCACTCCCTCCAAATCTACAGTAAACTACAATGAAAATATCAATACAAATAGAGTATTAAATGATATTTAATAAAACAAAATCTAATTATTGACACACCTCACTCTTTTTTTATCTACATTTAGATACCCTAAGATAATATATATAATAAAATTATACACAGGATATGAAATGCTTATAGATGGACATGGTAGGGAAGTAAACTACCTACGTATCTCAGTGACAGAACGCTGTAACTTCAGATGTCAGTATTGTATGCCTGAAAAACCTTTTTCTTGGGTACCAAAAGAAAACTTACTCTCTTTTGAAGAACTCTTTTTGTTTGTTAAAGTAGCCATAGATGGTGGGGTAAATAAGATACGTCTTACAGGTGGAGAGCCACTTTTACGTGAAGGATTAGACACTTTTATAAAGATGATAAATGAGTATAAAGAGGGGCTTGACCTAGCACTGACTACCAATGGTTTTTTGTTGCCAGACGCTGCACAAAAACTAAAAGATGCGGGACTTAAACGTCTTAATATTTCACTTGACTCTTTGAAGCCAGATGTAGCAGCAAAAATAGCTGGGAAAGATGTACTTGGAAAAGTTTTTGAAGGTATAGATAAAGCATTAGAAGTAGGGTTAAAGGTAAAAATAAACATGGTGCCACTCAAAGGTATTAATGATGATGAGATACTGGCTGTAATGGATTACTGTGCAGAACGTGACATGAAAGTACGCTTCATAGAGTACATGGAAAATGCTCATGCAGACCAAGCTTTAAAGGGTATGCACGGTAGAGAGATACTGGAGAGAGTAAAAGAGAAGTATACTATCAAGGCACTAGGACGTGAGGGTGCAAGTCCATCGTTTAACTATCTCATAGAAGAAACTGGTTATGAGTTTGGACTCATCGACCCACACAAACATGATTTTTGTGAAAACTGTAACCGCATACGTCTTACAGCAGAGGGTAACCTCATACCTTGTTTGTATTTTGATGAAGCCATGAGCATCGCTGAGTCTGTTAAAAAAGGAGATATCCAGGGGGCAGCTGATGTGTTGGCTCTTGTACTCAAAGACAAACCTAAAGAAAATAGATGGTCGGAAGAAGAACTTGAAGACAGAGAAATCTCTAAGCGTGCATTTTATGAGACTGGTGGATAATGTTCTATTTAACAGAACAGTTTTTTTCTATACAAGGTGAGGGAAAATATGCAGGGGTTCCTTCTTACTTTTTGCGTACGGGTGGATGCAATTTAAATTGTCCAGGCTTTGGTGCTGAGTATATAGTAGATGGTGAAGTTCGCTTAGGGTGTGATACTTACTTTGCGGTAGACAGTACTTTTTCCAAGTCATGGATAAAAGTAGACGACAGTCAAAAAGTCATCGCTGAACTTAAAAATGAGTTTGAGACCATAGGCTATAAACCACATATGGTAATCACTGGTGGAGAACCTTTGATGTATCATACTGATGATACATTTTATGAAGTAGTTTCGTGGCTTGTAGAAGAAAATGTTCAAATAACTTTTGAGACCAATGGAACGATAGAGATAGATTTTGAAAAATATCCTGCGTATAAAGCTAGTATCTTTGCACTCTCAATTAAACTAGCCAATAGTGGGGAGAGTATTGAAAAACGCATTCATATACAAGCTTTACAAAATGTACAGACTCACGCTAAAGAAGCTTTTTTGAAGTTTACCATAGATGCAAAACTTGTAAAGACTACGGCACTCCAAGAGATAAATGAGATTATAGATATTTTACCAAAGCTTGATATTTATTGTATGCCTGTAGGGGAGAGTAGAGATACTATATGGAAAAATGACAAGGCTGTTTTTGAGTTTTGTATGAAGCATAATTTTCGCTATAGTGATAGACTTCACATTAGAGTATTTGACACAACGCAAGGTGTTTAGCTAAAATCAGAGATATAACCTCCTATTAAGGACTACAAAATGCTAATACGAAAACTTTTTAAATTTGAAAATGCTCATATCGTACGTGATTGTACGACACAACGTTGCTCAAAAAACATACACGGACACTCCTACAAGATAGAAGTACTCTTAGAGTCTAACTATCTTGATGATGGGCAGATGGTATATGATTTTGGGTTGACAAAACGCTACATTAAAGAACTCATAGACTCTTTTGACCATGCTATTACACTTTGGTCTAAGGATGATGCTGAGTATATAGAAGCTATGAAGACTTACTCTACTCGCTGGGTAGAACTGCCTGTGTCTCCTAGTGCAGAGCAGTTTTCTCGTGTTATCTATCTACTTGTTGAACGTGTTTTAGCGTGTACAGATATGCAAAATGGTGAAAGAGAAGTCAAACTTCATAGTATCATAGTGCATGAGACGGAGACAGGGTATGCACAAGGTTTTAGAGAAGATGCACACTCCAAACTTATGGGAGAGATAAAGTTAGAAGATATTATTTTTTCTACTCAAGTACAAAAAGAGTGGTCTGAACCTAAGTTATGGCAAAAATTTTTAAATTATGAATCAATTAAAAACCCTAAAAAAGTCTAGATAAGAAAAGTCTAGTATAATGACACCATCTAAATATAAGGAATTAGAATGAAAAAGTTTACATTACTTTCACTCGTAGCAGCAACAGTATTATTTACAGCCTGTAACGATAAAACAACAGAGTCACTCAAGGATGCAGCGTCATCAGCAACAGAGTCAGTTAAAGACGCAGCATCAGGAGCTGTTGATTCAGCAAAAGATGCAGCAAAAGACGCAGCATCAGGAGCAGTTGATTCAGTTAAAGATGCAGCATCAGGAGCTGTCGACTCAGTAAAAGACGCAGCATCAGGAGCAGTTGATTCAGCAAAAGAAAAAGCTGTAGGTGCAGCAGACGCACTTAAAGAAAGAGCTTCATCAGCAACCGACGCAGCATCAGGAGCAGTTGATTCCGTAAAAGATGCGGCAGTAGCAACTACTGTAGCAGCAGGGGCAGCGGCAGCTTCAGCAGATAATGCAGCAGGAAAAGCAGCATACGCAAAATGTGCAGGATGTCACGGAGCTGATGGTAAAACAAAAGCACTTGGTAAATCAAATATAGTAGCTGGTCAATCAGCAGCAGATTTAGAAGTAGCACTTAATGGCTATAAGGCAGGTACTAGAAATGTTTCTGGTATGGGTATGCTTATGAAAGGTCAAGTAGCAGCTATGGATGATGCAACGATTAAAGCCGTATCTGAGTATATGTCAGGACTATAAAGTCAAGCAACTATATTCTTCCTTTTTTGGAAGAATATTATTTCGTAAATAACTCCTCTTTTTTATTAGAACAAAACTCCCACTTTATAGGTATCATCCGTATATTTTGTCCGTTTTTCAGTGTTTTTACTTCTGGGGTAATGAGTAGCATTCCGTCAGCCTTTTGCATTGGTGAGACCATGCCTGGCATTTGAGATTTTAGTGCTTCAAAACTCTCTCCATTAAACTTCCCAAGTACAACAGCATATTTGCCACCTCTTACAGAAAAATCATGATTCATAGTTGTTGCCACTGTGCTATGATAACTGTCTTTTTGTCCAGACATCTTACGGATGATAGCCCTTACAAAAAGTTCATAGTTTACCATAGAAGCTAGAGGGTTCCCAGGTAGATTAACAACTACAGTATTATTTATATTACCTACTATGGTGGGACGACCTGGCTTGATGTCTATCTTGTCTATGAGTACTTGCATTCCTAGGTTTGTAAATGCATCTTTTGTAAAGTCTTTATCTCCTACCGATACCCCACCAGAGGTGATGATGATGTCCGCATCAAGTGTAGATTTAATGGCAGTTTCTAGTGCTTTAATGGTATCAGCAGAGGCACGTATAAACCTTACATCACACCCAAGTTCTTTACTACGTGCAAGAAACATAGGAGAGTTGGAGTTATAGAGCTGGTGATCTTCTATCTTTTCAAAGTGAGGGCGTAGCTCATCACCTGTGCCAAAAATAGCTACTTTTATAACTCTTGTAACCATAACGTGTGTCATACCTTGACTTGCTAGTGAAGCAATGGTATAAGCATTGATAACTTCGCCCTTGGTCAAGAAAACAGTCTCTTTTTTGATATCTTCTCCTGACATGCGTATAAAGTTGTTTTGCTTGATATCAGAAGGGAGTAAAATATTTTTGCCATTTTGTGTGACATTTTCTATAGGCACTATAGCTTCACATCCTTTAGGGATAGGAGCGCCTGTCATGATTTTGATGGCATAGGTTTCTTTTAGTGTCAGAGTAGGGTTGTCGCCAGCATAGATGACTTCAGAACAGCCTACTTCTTTACCTCCATCTTCGACCTTTACTGCATATCCATCCATAGCAGAGTTATTAAATCTTGGTAGGTCATATGTGGCGAGGTAGTCTTGCGAGACAATACGACCTATAGATGTTTCTATGGGAATGATTTCACTATCAAGGGAGGAGATGTTATTTGTGATGATATCTAGTGCTTCTATGATGGAATTAGCCATGTTTGACCTTTAAAGTTTAAGTTTTATTCAGAAAATTCTATTTGGATTATAGTATAATCCACTTTTAAACAAACAGTAAACAAGGATTATAGATGGAAGTAGTACAAATGCTATCAACACACAGTATATTGATAAAAGTTTTTTTAGGCTTTTTAGTTCTAGGATTACTCATACCTTTTATAACAGCAAGTAACCCACTTGGTTTTAGAAAGGCAAGCTTTATCTACACGATGATATTTCAAGGTATTGCAACAATGGTGGCTTTTGCAGGTATCGTAGCTATATTTACAGGCGATTTAGGCTGGTCTGTGACATCTATTATTATGATGGCAGTGTGGGCAGTGATGATGATGATAGAAATCAAAAAATATAAAGCGATTAAACAGGCAAATATCGAAAACCCAACAACACATAAAGTACTTAAATCAGCTTTTATTAAAATCTCAATAGTCCAGATACTACTTGTGGTTATCATGACAGTGCTTATGATACTTAAAGCCAAAGGCATAGTCAGTATCTAAGCTATGATATATCTATATAATACGGAAGCAGGCGCATCATCACTGACATTAAAAGGTGATGACCACAGATATATATTTAAGGTACGTAGGCATAAAATAGATGATATAGTATATCTACGTAATCTAGAAGATAGGTTTTTGCATCGTTATTTTGTAGCTCACATTGATAAGCATACTGTATATTTAGAGCTACAAGAAAGTAAAATATGTGATGTAAGGGCTTCTAAAAGTTTACATATAGGCTGGTGTATCATAGACCCAAAAAGTATAGAAAAAGTACTACCTACGCTCAATGAAATGGGTGTTGATAAAATCACATTTTTTTATTGTAAACGCTCACAAAAAAGCTTTAAACTCGACTTTAAACGCTTAGAAAAAATACTTTTAAATTCATCACAACAGTCTGGACGTAGCCAAATGATGACTTTAGAAACTAGGGAGAGTTTAGAAGTATTCCTAAAGGAGTATCCAAATGCTAAAATGCTTAATTTTTCAAAAAATAACTTTATTTCAAATGCAGATATAGATACTATAGTCATAGGGTGCGAGGGTGGTTTTCATGAAGAGGAAGTGGCTTTTTTTGATACCCAAAATATTGTTGGATTTGATACCCAGTTGGTTTTAAAGTCTGAATCTGCTGTGTGTGCAGTGTCAGTGAAGCTACTTTTATAATTATTTTTGGTTTTTGAGGGTTGTTTGTGACGTCTTTTTAGTTAAAGCTTCTCTACAGCACAAAAAACTTTAAGGCTTTAAAGAAGATAATTTGTTACGACTGGTATCGTAATAGGATGAAATAAGGAATGTTGTTTTTCTGGTCTGAAAAAATGGGGAGTATTATACTCATTCTTTATGGGTGTCAATAGATATGAAATTTTTAACACATACTAACCTACGGAACAAGCTGCTGTATCTTCATTTCCCCCAGCAAAATACTTCCCATCAAAAGAAACCAATGAATAATTTCTATCATTACCCAATGACTCTTTCAATCCCTCAATAGACAAAAACCCAAGTGATGTTGCACCTATCTTTTTTCTTATCTCTTCTATTGAGTTATTTGCTGAGATGAGTTCTGCTTTTGTTGGTGTATCTATACCATAACGACAAGGGTACTTTATCTCAGGTGCTGCTATGCGCATATGTACTTCTTTTGCCCCAGCATCAAGCAACATACGCACTATTTGCTTAGAGGTTGTACCACGTACGAGAGAGTCATCTATGATAGCTACTCTTTTACCTTTTATCATATGCTTGATAGGTGAAAGTTTCATCTTCACTTTTAAGTCTCGTATCTCTTGAGTGGGCTCAATGAAAGTACGTCCAACATAGTGATTACGAACGATGCCCATCTCAAAAGGTACACCTAATTCATCAGCATAACCTTTCGCTGCTGCTACACCAGAGTCTGGTACGGGTAAGACTAAGTCTACTTCTGCTGGTGTCTCTTGGGCTAGTTTCCTACCTGTTTTTAGGCGTGTTTCATATACGTTTTTACCATCTATATCTGAGTCTGGTCTGGCAAAGTAGATATACTCAAATGCACAAGGGTGGAAATCCACATTGTTAAATACCATTTCTGACTTTGGCTCTTTTCCTTCCTCAAAAGTTATCATCTCTCCTGGTTTTACATCACGTACAAACGTCGCTCCAACAAGGTCAAATGCACAAGTCTCAGACGCTACGATGTAGCCCCCATCTTTAAACTTACCAAGGCTTAAAGGGCGTATACCAAAGCGGTCACGGATGACAAACATTTTAGTACGACTTTGTATAGCTAAACAAAATGCACCTTCTATTTTTGTAAGCATATCTTTAATACGATCTATTAAAGAGCCTCTTTGAGATTTAGCTATAAGGTGGATGATGTTTTCCGTATCCATCTCAGTTTGGAAAATAGCACCTTTATCTATGAGCTCATTTCTTACTTCCAGTTTGTTGATTAAGTTTCCATTATGAACTATAGATATTTCACCTAATTTATATTTAGCAAAAACAGGTTGGACATCACCCTTAGAGTCATTACCTGCTGTGGAGTATCGGTTATGTCCTACTGCACAAGCACCTTCTAATTTATTCAAAGTATCTTGTGAAAATACATCTGCGACCATTCCAAGCTTCTTATATACAGTGATGTTTTTACCATTTGATACAGAAATACCTGTACCTTCTTGTCCACGATGCTGCATTGAAAAAAGTGAATAATATGCTATTGTTGAGGCTTTTTTTGCTCCAAAAACTCCGACGATTGCACACATACTATATTCCTAAGCAGTCGTTGATAGAGTAAAGACCACTCTCTTGGTTGACTAACCATTTGGCTGCTCTTATGGCACCTTTTGAAAACGTTTCGCGAGATGTTGCAGTGTGATTAAGCTCTAAAAACTCACCATCATTATAAAAACCTACTGTATGTCGACCTACGATGTCTCCACCGCGTAGTGCCATCACGGCTATTTCATTTTTGGTTCTAGTGCCTATTTGCCCCTCTCTACCACTTACACGTACTGCATCAAGATCAAGCCCTCGACCTTTAGCTGCAAACTCCCCTAAAGTCAGTGCTGTTCCAGAAGGTGCATCCACTTTGTGCTTATGGTGCTGTTCAACTATTTCTATATCAAAGTCTGTTAACGTGCGTGATACCTTTTCTACAAGTTGCTTAAGTAGTGCTATACCTGCAGACATATTTGATGCATATAGTACGGGCATACTTTTAGAAGCTTCCTCTATAAGGTTTTGCTGGTGTGGCGTAAAGCCAGTAGTTGCTACAACAAGAGGAGTAGGATTTTCTAATGCAGCTTCACAAAGTGCTTGCGTTGCTTCTGGAGCAGAAAAATCTATAACTACATCACAGTTTTCAAGTAATGTTTTTATGCTGTTAGTCACAAGTATATCTTTGGGTAAATTTCTTGTAATTTCATCAAATACATGTACTGCACTCAATGGTAAAACATCATCATGTAACAATGCTTCTATTAATAGATTACCGACTCTACCTGTACTGCCTACTATGCCAACTGTTGCCATTGTTTATCCTAAGGGTTTTAATATATCGAATTATACAGAAGATTTTATAATGTAGGGGTTATAAGTAAAGTGAGAATCTCTCTCATAATTTTATATGAAAGAGCATATGTAACTAAGATAGTTCCTGAAGAAAAGAAATCACTTGCAGTGCAGCAATTGAACCATCTCCTGCAGCTGAGACTACTTGCTTTGGAGCATCTATACGTAAATCACCTGCAACAAAAAGACCTTCAACTGATGTATGCATTCTTAAATCTACTACAACTTGATCCAAGTCACTCATCTTACAAATAAATGTTCCATTATCATTTTTAAGCACATCATTTTTTACATCTTGTCCTACAAATACAAATAATCCTGTGTTATCCATATGGGTAATCTCATCTGTTTTAATATTTTTGATGTCCACACCAGTTAGCCCCATAGCGTCTCCTACTGCTTCTTTTATGACAGAATTCGTTATGAAGTGAATATTCTCTTTTCTTAAGGCTCTGTTTAAAGTAGGTGGAGCAGCCTTAAATTCATCACGTCTATGGACTACATACACATCTGAACAAATGTTAGAGAGAAAGAAGGCTTCTTCTAATGCAGTGTCACCACCACCTAGTACGGTCACAGGTTTATCTTTATAAAAAAACCCATCACAAGTGGCACAAGTACTCACTCCTTTGCCATAGAATTCATTTTCACCTTTAAATCCAGCACGTCTTGGCACTGCACCAGTGGCGACTATAACTGTCCTAGCTTCTACTGTATCTCCACTATCAAGTGTGATAGTAAAGTATTCTCCAGTTTTCTGCACAGAGTCTACTTTTTTCATCTCATGTTTTAGCCCAAAAGAAAAACACTGTTTTTGCCAAGTATCCATAAAATCAAGCCCTGTTTTTTCACTATCAAAAAATCCTGGATAATTTTCTATCTCCGAACTTTTTGTTATCTGTCCACCAGGTACGCCCATTTCAAATAACGATACATTTTGTAGCCCACCACGTGTTGTATATAATCCTGCAGTGAGTCCTGCTGGTCCACCACCAATAATCGCACAATCTAACATTATTTTTTTCCTTAGTAATTAAATTATTTTTCTAGTTTTAATAGATAAAGTATACTGTTAATATACTTAGTATTTTGTAGTGTTTTTGGGGAAGTTTATGAAGAGAAAAGACTTCCCAAAAGAGAAGTCTAATTAAGGGTTATCCTAATATTGAATTGATTTTTTCAGCAAATGCATCTTTAGAAGCTGCACCTACCATTTGGTCTACCATTTCACCATCTTTAAAGAAAAGGATAGCTGGTATAGAACGGATACCATACTTTAC
>Ga0256844_10000920_pt1 | contig 11136 bp, 8 predicted proteins | sample MusselsmetaG_FD_189100 | JGI IMG/M metagenome (GOLD analysis project Ga0256844, IMG submission 189100) | Mussel associated microbial communities from hydrothermal vent at the East Pacific Rise, Pacific Ocean - Mussels | ecosystem: Host-associated > Mollusca > Shell > Unclassified ... | reverse complement strand
ACACTTAAATCTGTAGATACAGCCTCAAATGGTACAGTTAGCATAGAAAATGGTGAAGCACGCTATGTACCAAATGATAAATTTGAAGGTAGTGATAGCTTTGAATATACCATCAGCGATGGAACAGCAGAGACTACAGCAAAGGTTGCAGTAACTGTTGAAGAGAAACCAAACTCTGCACCTGCAACAGAAGATGACAGTGCCTCAACTGCGTATGAAACAGCTGTAACCATAGATGTTCTTAAAAATGATAGTGACGAAGATAGTGACACTTTAACACTTAAATCTGTTGGAGAAGCATCAAACGGAAAAGTAGAAGTTAAAGATGGGAAAGTTGTCTACACTCCAAATGACAAGTTTGAAGGTGAAGATAGTTTTGAATACACCATAAGTGATGGAGAGCTAGAGAAAACTGCTAAAGTTTCAGTAACCGTTGAAGAGAAACCAAACTCTGCACCTGTATCTAAAGATGATGCAGCTACGACTGCTTATGAACAGGCAATAAGCATTGATGTTTTAGCAAATGACAGAGATGAAGATGGTAACGCATTAAGCATTAAATCAGTAGAGAAAGCAACCAATGGTGTTGCTGAGATAAAAGCTGGAAAAATTATCTACACTCCAAACAATGGATTTGAGGGGAAAGATAGCTTTAACTACACCGTAACAGATGGAACACTTAACTCAACCTCACTAGTTACTGTTGTGGTAGAAGAGAAACCAAACGTTGCACCAGTAGCACAAGAAGACAATGCAACCACAGCTTATGAGACAGCTGTAACCATTGATGTTTTAGCGAATGATAGCGATGAAAATGGTGACACTTTAACGCTTAAATCTGTTGGAAAAGCTTCTAACGGAACGGTAGAGATTCAAGATGGAAAAGTAAACTATAAACCAAATGCTGGGTTTGAAGGTAATGACAGCTTTGAGTATACCCTTAGTGATGGAGAGGCTGAGACTACAGCAAAAGTTACAGTAACCGTAGAGGAGAAACCCAACACTGCTCCTGTAGCAAAAGATGATTTAGCAACAGCCAAGCACAATGAGTCGGTGACCATAGATGTTCTAGCAAACGATAGTGATGAGGATGCTGATAAGCTAAGCATTGTTTCTCATACAGATGCGTCTAACGGAACGGTAGAGATTCAAGATGGAAAGATTGTCTACACAGCAAACAGAGACTACAGTGGAGATGATAGTTTTACTTATACCATGACCGATGGTGAGGCTAAAGCAACAGCAACGGTAAAGATAAAAGTAAAAGAGAAGAGTGAGGAGGTTCAACTTCCAGTATTTGGTGGAGGTTTTGGAATGGGGCAAGCTACTGATTCATGGTCAGCACTAGACTTCTCTGACCACGACATCAGTTTTGGAACAAAAGAGGGCAACGAAGTCTCTCTAGGATTTGACAAAGAGAATCAAATGGTAGGAAGCATTAAAGTAGATGGAAAAGAGAGCAAGTTAACCATTGCTGTTCCTGATGCCAGCATGAAAGTAGACAGTAACGGTGCAACCCTTATTGAGTTCAAAGGAAAAGAGATGAGCATTACCATTGGTAGTGATGGGACTATCTCTCCAAAGCTTCCAACATTGAAAAATGCTGTACTTCCAAAAAAGGCTCTACCTTTAGGAACTGAATTGACTGTAAGTGGCAACCTAATGAAGTTTGTTTTACCACTCACTCAAGAGATTAAATTTTAAGGATAAATGATGAAGAAAAATTTACTATACCTAAGCACCCTCTCTATGACACTTCTTTTTACAGCTTGTGGAGGAGGAGGTTCAAGTGAACAGACAGATGTTCTTGGAGCATCCGATACTCAGATTGTTGAGACCACTCGTGCCAATGAAAAAGTTATGAAAGTTGGAGAGAAAAACTCTGTAGAAAAAGGTGAGACCATCCGTAAAGTTTCAGATGATGCAAAAATTACGATTGAGACCAATACCGAGACAGGAGAGACAACAGCAACCCTACTTGAAGGGGAAGCAAAGATTGTAAAAGGAAGAACAACCTTCTTTTAATCTTTCCTCGTAGATAAAGCCTATGGCTTTATCTACCTCTTTAAACCTTGAATCCCATACTTTTTGAACCCTCAAAACTCGCACCCAACTCTTTTTCTATCTCTTCTAAAAAATCTTTCATGGTAAAGACACTCTCATCTCTTACTGCTACCTTGTAAGCTGTATTACGGACAATAAGATTTATCTGCCCACCTGTTAGGTCATGTGAAGCTAAAGACTCAACTTCAAAGCCCTCTTCGTAGTCTGCTTTTTCAGGCAACATAAAGTGCCAGAGACGATTACGCTGTTTCTTACCTGGTTTTTTAAACTCAATCTTGTGGTTAAAACGTCTTGAGAACGCTTTGTCAATGTTGTCAAGCAAGTTAGTCGTCGCAATCAAGATTCCCTCAAACTGCTCAATCTGCTCCAAGAAGATGTTCTGCATCTGGTTGTGCATTTTGTCTGCTGAAGACCCTGCACCTTGGGTTCGTGAACTTAAAAACTGGTCAGCTTCATTGAGGAGTAAAATAGGGTCAACTTTTGCTTTTTTACTTAGACTCTTAAAGTCATCAAAAATCTTACGTACATTCTTTTCACTCTCCCCCACATACATGGACAAAATCTTAGAACAGTCAAAAGAGAGAATTGGTCGTTTAAGTGTCTTCGCCAAAGAGACAGCCGTCATGGTCTTACCCGTTCCAGGGTGACCATAAAAGATAATCCGTGCATCGATTCCTTTACGTTTGTCTTTAATGCCCCACGCTTTTAACTTTGCAAAAACATCTTTGTCTACCTGCTTAATGACCGTGTTCAGCACCTCTCTGGTTTTAGGGTGAAGCACCACATCGCTTAGGTCAGTAGCTGGAGTTAAGTACTCAAAAAGGTCTTGCTCTTCTACCAATTTATCTAACTTTAGTTTGGTCACTTTTTTCTTTTTGTTGGGGTGAATCATCTTCTGTAAAATCTCTTCTTGCAAGTAGAAAGCACGAGAGATTCCACCAAACATATTGAGTATCTCTTCATAGTCAATAATCTTGTCATTGAGAAGTTTTGAACCATCTTCAAGTAAGGCACGGTTACGAATCTTGTCGTACTCATCTACCGAGATAAGCTCAATGAGAGTGTTCATGTCTCTAAACTGTCCCTCACCTCCTGAGTACTCCTCTTTAAGCAGTGCCAAGAAGATACGCTGTTCACGCTCATCAAACTTTTTCTCTTTAAAAAACTCTTCCACTACAATGGGTTCTTCAGTAATTTTAAGACGTTCAACAATACGTTGAGTCAAAAGAACCAACTTACTTTTAAGTCTTCCAACGCTTAATGAAGTTTCTAAAAACCCTTGTTTAGTGTTGGACATTTTAAAATGAAGGTCAATTACATCAAACTGGTCTTGTAGGTACTCCAAGTGGTCTGTGTAAGGCATAATGTCAGGCAGAGAGATTTCCAATGAACCCTCCTCTAAAAGACGTAAAAGACTCATTGTCGGACCTACAGAGGTGTTTAACACTTCAAGTTGTGAAACCTCTTGAACTTTAATCTGCCCAAAAGAGATTTGAACAATCCAACCCATGTCCATCAATTTTTTAATAACGGTTAAGTAGTTTAAGTAGTCATAACTCTCATACTCAAAGTTATCTTGTAAAATATCAAGCACAGCTGTCTCTTCTATTCCTTTTACAAAACGTCTACAGATATATTGTAAGATTTTTGCCTCTTGACGAGAACATTTAAGATGAGGATAGATTTTTGCTTTGGTTACATTTTTGGCTTCAATAAAATTAATAAGGTATTTCAATGTACACTTCCTGAGTAGTAGTTTATACTATTATAACCAAATTTATGAAGTTTTTAAAAGAAGTAGGTTGATGACAAATAACTGTCTTACATCTCACTCAAGGGAAATAGAGTTCACGCAATGTAAAGTCAAAAGTCATCGATATGAGAGCCCATTAAAAAAAGGGAAAAATAATTTGACTCTCATGTCAGTATTATAACAAGTAAACTTATAGAGAAAGCATAAAAAATGATATTTTTTAAAAATATCTTAAAAAATAAATCTTATTATATAGTTAATATTATACAATGTTAACAGAAGTATTAATAGTATTAAATGTCGTTAATATTTGTTAATAAATCAAAATAAAAAGGTATTATGAATGAAAAACAATGGTTTTAAAAATGAAAAAAAACTCATTAAAAAACTAAACAATCAATACTTTTCTGATTTAAACCCTAATCTAAAACAATTAATAAGCCAAAGTTTTACAAATCATCAAGGATTAATCACTTGTCAACTAGAAGCAGGTAACAATAAGAGCGATATTAAAATTAAAATTGGCAAAGAGAGCCATACCTACTCCGTAAAGAGGGGAAAGGGTAATAGTATTCATCAAGAACCTTTGGAAGGATTTATAGATTTTCTAAAAGAGAAACAGCAACTTCCAGCAGAAATTGAAGCCTATCTACAAGCATTTATCTGGGGAGATGGAACAGTTGATGGAAGTGGAGAGATTCAATCGCGTATCTCTGCTCGTAAATTTAAAAAGCAATATCCAAAAAAAATTGAAGCCTTAAACCTCTATTTTGAAAAAATAAAAAAACCTCTCATACGAAGATTTCTCATTGAAGGGGTAAAGTCTCACTCCTCTGCTGAATTTATCTACTACGGTACAGTCAAAAAAGGAGTAGTGTGTAGAAGTGAAGAGGTACTCAACTGGGTCAGTGAACATAAGTCAAAAGGTACACTACATATCGGCAGGCTTACTCTTCAAGCATGGAACAGAAACTTAAAAGGAAAAAAAAGAAGCGAGAAAAAAAGAGGAGTCATACAGCTAAAATGGAGTGGTATAAAAAGTGACCTTAAAAAAATAGCCCATATAAACTTAGGAAAACTTCAAGAGATTGAATTTGTTCAAATGCTTAATCAAAAAGAGTCTTTAATCTACTGGAAACGTCTTAACCTAGAAAAAGAGTCACATTATGCTGTTCGAGTCAAGTATCAGAAGTATGGTAAGATAAATCAAAGAAAAGTCTGGGCAAAAGCCGATGCTTTTATTGCAAAAGGTGTAGTTCCCCAAAATTATTTGAGACTAAACGAGTACTTTTTAGACGAAGATGATATTAAAAAGTTTCAGCTTTTACCTCTGAGTGGCACAGGTATATCCATTAAACAAGTTAACTCTACTCAATATCAAATAGTCAAGATGTCGCCCTCTACATTTGAAAAACTTTTTGGCTCAAATATCTTGGCTGCTGGAGCATCTCTCTACTACCGAAAAAAGAAAAAGTTAAAATTTAACACAAATATTTTAAAGAGATGGAAGATTACAGAAGAGGCATTCTTTAAATACTATTCTAAGGTATTGAGCCTTCCCATCAACTCTGTTACCAGCAGTCATTGCCAAAAGTGCTTAAAAAAGATAAAACGTTACGCTAACGTAGAGATAGCAAAAAAGATAAATGAAGAAAAAAAGATTTCTGATTATCTCTTTTTTGGCATTGGAAATTTTGAAGAGCCTTTTACTGCACCTTGGCTCTTTGAACATGGAAGCTTTAAACGAAACTACCCTTTGGCTTTTTCTGTTACCACTGGTTCAGGAAGAAGCAGAGGAAAATGCACCATTGTACTTAAACCAAAGAGGCTAAGCTAGTCTGCAATAAAAAAACGTTTTGCCTCTTTAACACGAATACCCTGCTCCATAAAGTAGCCTTGCCAAAGTTTTTTAACAGTATCAATTAACGCTCTTTTATGTTTACGACGCTCAATAATATGAAGATATACCGTTATCTTTGCATTGCTTGGAAGAGGATACTCTTTAATCAAATCTTTTACAGAAGGAAGTACCTTTTTGTAAAAATTAAACTTATGTCCATTCTCCATGAAGTCACTAACAATATGTATCTCTGCTCGTGGACTCTCAATGTCATCTATTATGCTGGTCATTGTTTCTAAAATAGGTGATGTCTCTGCAGTTCCTGGCTGACTTAACATGGTTGTAATTTCAAAAAGAGGTGCTTCAAATGCTGCAACAAAATTGCGTCTGATGTCTCGACAGTTTTCATAAAGGGCATTACAATCTTCTTCTTTTCCTGGGCTACATTTGTCAAACAATTTTTTAAGTCGGGTTGGCTCTTTTTTACTACCAGAGAGTGACAAAATATTGAGCTGACTATTCATGGGAACATCTTCATCAATTTTAGAGAGCCAACTGTCAATCTTCTCAACATTTTCACTGCTCCACTTATCACTCTTATCAATCAACACTATCTTTTTTAAAGGAATAGGTTCACTCTTTAGACACATCGATTTTTTATCTACTTCATAAGATTTTGGTTGCAGTTTATAGGCAAAGAAAAAAGCTAAAATACTTAATCCAAGTAATAAAAAAATAATAAATATTCCTTTTAAATCATCTCTACTCATAACTCAACCTCTCTACTTTTTTTAACTTTTTGAAGTATTTTCTCAATATTTTCATCATCTAAATAATTTGATTTCATCTTGTCTAGTCCATCTTCAAACTTCTGTTGATGATGATAAAATCCATCCATCTGACGAGTTATAGTTACCAAATTATGTTCGATAAGCTCCTTAGACTCCAAGAGCATAGAGATGTTTAATTTTGACAATCCTCCCTCTCCTACAATAAGTCGGTCATGATAATCAAAGCCTTTGTTTTCACCATAAACAAACCTTGCACCTGCACGGTAATCTGACAAAATATTTCGTGCTGCCTCTACTGCACGAAGATGATAACCTCTATAGGTATTAATAAAGGCATCTAAATCTGAGTCCAAAATTTCAAGCTCTTTCTTTGACTTTTCTAATGTTGACATCATCACATCTGACTTTTTAAGAGTACTTGTATGGAGATCACGCATCAGTGTTCTTGCCTGTTTTTTAGACTTTAAAAACTCATCTTCTCTCACTTTCCAACGACGGTAAACTTTTCCATATCCAGGGTATTCATCATCAAAATTCATCCCTTTTAAAACACTAAAAAGGGTAATCAAAAGTCCAATAGAAACTAAGATAAGTGACTCCATATCGTGCAATACAAAAGGATGCTCTAGCATTGGTTTTAAAACAGATGATATTTGAACATCTGGGTTTGTACTCAAAATCTCTCGATAGTGTGCAATAAAAAGATGAATAAAAAAGATAGCACCCATGAGTAATATAAATATGCCTAATCCTAAAAACTTTTTAAAGTAAGATACATGGTTTTTATAACGCAGAACAAAACCTGCAATAGTAGATAGGACTACGTTAAAGAAAGAGGTAATAAAACCAATAAAAACTCCCCCTAAAAGACCCAAACTTGATGCTTCTCCAAAAAAGTATGCATTAACAAGTGCTTCTAAAAAAATAAAAACAAATATCCATGCAAAGTGTAAAATGTAACTCTTTGGATAGTATGCTTCTCTTTTAGTTAACTTGTTAAGTAGTCGAAAATTGTTTAACTCCGAACGCAGATCAACTCTTTGCTCTTGGCTCTTCTCCTCTTCATGTACAAAAGCATCATTAATGACACTTGCTTTCTCTTTAAAAAATCGTTCCAGTTTAGTAAAGTTACTATTATCATTTTCAATATTACGTAAAGCATGTGTCACTTCTTGTTTTATCTCAACTGATTTTTTTGTACCATACTCATTTAATTTTTTAATATATAAATTAATCTCTCTAAGATAGTTGGACTCATCTGCTGTCCGATTTGTACCTGTTGAGAGCTGATTGTTAGAGGCAAACTGCCCTCCCAAAACTTTCGGGTCAAGTTTTTTATAGAGCTTATTTACATCAAAATAACTAAAGGTATCAAAAACTATACCTTGCTTTGTCTTTTTTATTCGCCACGCCATGTTGTTCCTCAAAATTTTAAAGAGTATAAAAAAATATTTTTAAACATTTTTTAATAAAGGGAATTATATCAAAACTATTAACAAGTAAAAATAAAATTTCTAATCTAATAATTACATGGTAACATTTTCTAAGAATTCAATCTCGCCCCAACGAATAACAATTAGGTCTATGGAAAAAACCATATCTAAATTTTTAACTTTCATATAATAGTAAGCCGAGTTAATAACTTTCCTCTGCTTTGAAGGGGTAAAGTTATAAATAGGATCAAAGTCAGCTTGTCCTGACTTCACCTCTATAAAATGTAAAACATCATCACGCAGAGCAATAATGTCTATCTCCCCCAGTTTCCGAGCATAATAGTTTCGTTCTACAATCCGAAAACCCTCAGCCTCTAAAAATTCAAGAGCCAGTTCTTCATTTTGATTACCAATAATTGTATTAAGTTCATTTCGCATGAGAATATCCTTTTTTATTTCAATTATACATAAAAAATATTAAAAATGTAAATAATATGTCATATTGAAATATTATTTACATTTCTTATGTTTTTCTTATTAATTTATTTATTAAATAATATTATTTTTTATGTTATAATATTAAATATAGGCATTTGAAAAATAAAAGGTTAAAATATATGAAAAAATTATTAGAGTTAGAAGCATTACGTGGAGCAAGTGCACTTTATGTTTTTTTACACCACACTCTAGAGAGTTTAAATATTCGTGAAGCACATCCATTAATTAATAAAATTTTTCTATTTGGACAAGAAGCTGTAATGATTTTTTTTCTACTATCAGGATATGTAATTGCATTAAGTATTAGTCGAAGTAACAAAAGCTTTAAAGATTATATGAAAAGTAGGTTTTTTCGTATCTATCCTATTGTTGCTGTAGCTTCACTCATAGCATTCCTTGCACTATGGCTAACAAATAAACCCATCGATACTACTTTTTTTAATTTTTTAGGAAATATTTTTATGCTTCAAGATTTATCACATTTCAAACCAGGAATCTTCTGTGATCCACTCTTTAACAATGCACCCTTATGGTCATTAAGCTATGAATGGTGGTTCTACATATTAGGTTTCGGATATATATATGTTTACAACAAACATTTTAAAGACAATCTTTTCCTCTTTAATATGTCTGCATTAATTTTTTCTTTATTTGCATTAATTACATTTAAAATATATCCCAATAAAATATCTTTAACTGCATTTTACTACTACATTTGGTTTAGTGGAGTATTTCTATTTTTTCTCATACAAAAAAACCAGTTAAATATGAAAAATATACTTCTAATATTTAGTAGTTATCTTAGCTTAATTTTTGTATATTTTTTACTATTTATATATAATGAGAAATTATCTACTTTCGGTTTTCACCCTCTTTCTGAACTAAGACACTATGGTACGGCAGCATTCTTATTGATGTCGGCTATACTCTTTTACAAAAAAGTTTACACAAAAGTCAAAGATTATAGTTTCTATATTTACTTAGTAAAACTATTTTCAATGCTAGCACCTATCTCGTTTGCTATGTATGTAATACATTATCCAATTAACAGTTGTTTTGTAGAACTTTTCATAAATACGGGAATGAATGTTTATCTGTTATTAATAATTGAAATTCTTGTCGTTTTTGGACTAAGTTATCTTATTGAAATTAAATTAATGAGATTGAAGCTTTTTAAAAGAGAGTAGTTAAACTCTCTTTATTTATAGTATTATTTTGAAATAGATATAACTTTAAATCCAGCTTGACCATCTGCTACATATAGGTAACGTTCATCTTTTGACAACATTACATCTTCTGCACTAGAAGTTTTTACTGAAGAGATTTTCTTCGGTGCTGTAACATCGGAAATATCAATTACTTCTACACCAGTTTTTCGATTAGCGATGTAAAGTCTCTTTTCATCTTTAGATAAGGCAATACTTTTGGCAATGCTTTCACCTGCAAAACCATCTCCATCATATTTTCCAAGAAGTTTCGGATGAGAAGCATCAGATATATCTAATATTTTTATGCCTGGTTTTTTATTTGCAACATAAGCTCGTTTTCCATCTTTTGACAATACGATATCTGCTGAAATTCCTTTATCTGTAACAACATAACTTCCTAGTCTTGTATTGGCAAAATCTAAAACCCCACCAATAAATGAACTAATATTACTTGTATCCGTAATCATTATTCCAGCTTTTTTATCTGTAATATATAATTTTTCACCATTTGCTGAAAGAGCTACTTGTGTTGCCCACTGTTCATCTCTTTGAGTAACCATAGCTGGTGAAGAAGGATCACTAACATTAACAACTCTTAAACCAGGTGTTCCACCATCTTCACCATTGTCTGCAATATACACAAATTTATCATCTGCTGATATGGTAATACCATGAGAGAAGCCCTTTGTATCTAACTTACCCAAAAGCGTAGGTTGTGTTGGGGTTGATACATCAATAACTTTTAATCCAGCAAGACCATCTGCCATATAGATAACATCTCCACTATGTGAAATGGTTATTCTACGAGCAAATCCACCTCTGTTAGCTCCACTATCACTAGGGTCATCATAATGAGCTACCAATTTTGGATGCTTAACATCACTCACATCAAGTATTTTTAAGCCTGCTGAACCATCTGCCAAAAAGATATATTTCCCATCTTTAGATTGAGCCATGTCCTCAGCTGTAACCTCAGTTTTATCATCTGTAGCTTTTGCAAGATCAAGCTGTGATAATTTTTCTAATTTAAAAGTTCTTTTACTACTGTCTTTTTCTGAATTATTATCATCATCAAGTACGCACCCATTAAAGAGCAATACTGCACCTAGTGTAGATAGTTTAATTAAATTTTTCATAATTTTTCCTAAGTTTGTTAAAAGATTTTGTTTGATAAATATAGAATTCACTACCAAACATCACAATGTTATCATAATTAAATTAATTAAAATATGTTTATATATATTAAATATTTTATTTAAAAATAAATATAATATATAGAGTAAAGTCTCGTATTATGGGAAAGAAAGGCAAGTTATTATAAAATTAGAAGTTAAAAATTTAAATATTTTATAAATAATATACAGATAATAGCAATATAAATAGATAAATAAAGAAGATTTTATTCTTAAATTAATTTTAAAAAAAAGTTAAAAATATATAATTTAAGATTATTATAATTATTGTTTTAGATTATTTATACAGCTAAAAAGTACTTGTTTATTAAAAAAAAAAGTAATATAAAAAGTTTCCATTCCTCTACTGAGGAATG
>Ga0256844_10000919_pt1 | contig 11145 bp, 8 predicted proteins | sample MusselsmetaG_FD_189100 | JGI IMG/M metagenome (GOLD analysis project Ga0256844, IMG submission 189100) | Mussel associated microbial communities from hydrothermal vent at the East Pacific Rise, Pacific Ocean - Mussels | ecosystem: Host-associated > Mollusca > Shell > Unclassified ... | reverse complement strand
AGCAATATCTACTTGCATATCTACAGCGGTTTGCATGCCTACAACGGTATAGTCTGTTCCTTTATAGGAAACTTTTTTCCCAATAGATCTTTCTGAGGCTACAGGAATTAATTCTGTAATAGGGAAATTTCGTTCTTCTAATACTTTTAACATTACATTACCTACCATTCCAGTAGCACCAACAACTGCTATTCTCATTTTATAAATTTTTAAAAATTAATTTAAGATTACAAAGGTTAAAAAAAAGTTCAATTTAATACTGTTTTTAGTTTTAAAAATAGCTAAAGGTTTAAAATTTATCAGATTTCTATAAAATGTTGATATTTTTTACATTAATACTTCTATTTTTGCCGAAAACGGATAGATAAGTGAATGCTTTACGAAAAATAGAATTAATGGCTCCAGCAGGGAGTTTTGAATCGCTTCAGGCGGCATTAGATAATGGTGCAGATTCCATTTATTTTGGTGTGGAGCAACTCAATATGCGTGCAAGAGCATCTATAAACTTCACCCTTGATGATTTGAAAGAGATTTCAAAACGATGTAGTGAAAAAGGGGTGCGTTCTTATTTAACATTAAATACTATTATTTACGATCACGATTTGTCTATCGTAAAAACATTGATTGTTAAAGCGAAGGAAGCAAAAATAACAGCAGTTATTGCTATGGATCAGGCCGTAATTCAAGTGGCACGTGCCGAAGGAATGGAAGTGCATATTTCTACGCAGATTAACATTACCAATGTAGAAACCTTAAAATTTTATGCCTTGTTTGCAGATACCGTTGTGCTGAGTAGAGAGCTGAGTTTGCGCCAGGTAAAACATATTACAGAGCAGGTTGAAAAAGAACAAATTAAAGGTCCTTCTGGACGACTGGTTGAGGTTGAGATTTTTGGTCATGGAGCTTTGTGTATGGCAGTTTCTGGTAAATGTTATATGAGTTTGCACTCGCATAATTCATCAGCAAATAGAGGGGCTTGTAAGCAAAATTGTCGAAAAAAATATACGGTAATCGATCAAGAAACTGGTTTTGAAATGGAACTGGATAATGAGTATATTATGTCTCCTAAAGACTTATGTACTATTGATTTTTTAGATCAAATTGCGGATGCTGGAATTTCAGTATTGAAAATTGAAGGGAGAGGTAGAGCGCCAGAATATGTAGCTAATGTGATTAAATGCTATCGAGATGCCATTGATAGTATTGCAGCAGGAACTTATGACAAAGAAAAGGTTATTGGCTGGATGCTCGAGCTGGAAAAGGTCTATAATCGTGGATTTTGGAATGGTTATTATCTAGGTCAGAAATTAGGAGAATGGAGTAAAGAATCAGGTTCGCATGCTACACAGAAAAAAGTGTATGTGGGTAAGGGAATGCATTATTTTCCGAAATCTAATATCGCCGAATTTAAAATTGAAGCTTATGATATTGCACTTGGAGATACCATATTGATTACAGGGCCAACGACAGGAGCTCAAGAAATGACAATTGAAAGCATGTATGTGAATGATCTGCAAGGAGAGACAGCAACCAAAGGAGATTCTGTAACTATTCCTTTGAAATTTAGAGTGCGCCCTTCTGATAAACTCTACAAAATTGTAGCTACTGAATTTGCAAAATCCTAATGGTTATTATTACATTACAAAGAGCAAAATGTATTGGCTGCAACTATTGTGTTGAGTTGGCTCCAAAACAATTTCAAATGTCAAAGAAAGATGGGAAAGCAGTCTTACTGCATGCTGAGGATAAAAAAGGGTTTTTCACTTTAAAATCTCCTGATAATACTATTTTTGATAGTGCGGTAAAAGCAAAAGAATCTTGCCCTGCAAAGATTATTTCTGTAAAAGAAAAGTAGTATTCTCTATTGCTACTCATGTATGTAAAAGGTAATAGCAGCAAAAAGGACAAAAATCAATAAAATACCAAGACCAACTTTCCATACATTATTATAGTATTTTTTGTGAAGCTTTATATCTTTTCGATAGCTCCATATAATAGAGCCAATAAATACAATGGCAAATAAAATTCCAAATATTTTTTGTCCGTTACTAAACATATTTCCTTTACATTTATAGCGGTAAAAATATATTTTTTTACTGAGAATACATTAGATATGCGTAAAAATGCAATTGTTTTTGGGGCAACTTCAGGAATTGGTAAGGAATTAGCAAGGTTATTAGTTGCTGATAATTACCATGTGGTGGTTACAGGAAGACGCTTGGAAAAGCTACAAGAGATTCAGTCTCAGAATGTAGAGGCTTATACCATCAAACAACATGATGTTACAGATTTAGAAAGTACAGCTGTTTTTTTTCAAGAAATTAGAGCAGCGTTTACTACTATAGATTTAATAGTGCATAGTTCAGGAGTAGGAGAGCCAAATTATGAATTGGAATGGGAAAAAGACTTAGCTACTTTGCAGACTAATATTTATGGGGCGGTTAAAATTTACCAACTCGCATATAATTTGTTTAAAAAACAAGGTTTTGGGCATTTAGTAAGTATCACTTCTGTGGCTTCTATTAGAGGAAATAGGCATGTACCTGCTTATTTTGCTTCAAAAGCTTTTCAGTCAAGTTACTTGGAATCTTTATGGATGAAAGCAAGTCGTTCAAAGAAAGCAAAAATTTCAATAACTAATATTCTACCAGGATTTGTAGATACTAAAATGGCAATGGGTGATACCTTTTGGAAAGCATCTTTAGAAAAAGCAACAGCACAAATTTATACAGCAATTAAAAAGAAAAAGAAAAAAGCATATATCACAAAACGTTGGAGGCTTGTCGCTTTTGTATTGCGGATAGTTCCTGCGAGATTGTTGGTAAAGTATATGTAGGGATTTATAAGGAGTAAAAAAAAGAGGATTAACTAAATTTAGTATACCAAATACGAAATAGAACCAAATGAAAAATAAAATAAAAGCAGTACAAGAATTTCATACAGCCTTTAATATCGGTTTTGCAGCTTCGCCTATCGCAAAATTATCAGCACAGAAATTAAAGTTACGTTTTGATTTAATGCAAGAAGAGAATGAAGAATATTTAGAAGCTGCTAAAAATAATGATTTGATTGAAGTTGCAGACGCATTAGGAGATATGCTTTATATTTTATGTGGAACGATTATAGAGCATGGTATGCAAGATAAAATTGAAGATGTATTTAACGAGATACAACGCAGTAATATGAGTAAACTAGGAGCAGACGGCAAGCCTATCTATCGTGAAGATGGCAAGGTAATGAAAGGACCAAATTATTTCAAACCAAATATTGCTGAGATTTTAGAAAGTTAGAATAGGTCTAGTGTCTTAAGTCTCTCTCCTTTGAAAAGATACCAAGGGCAGAGAGGATTTTATTCAACCAGATATCTCCATCCAAATTTATCCTCAGTACGATTGTATTGAATGTCTGTAATTCGCTTTTTAAATTGAGAAGCGTAACTATTTTCAAGTTCAGGGATATCGTAATCTTTTTCACGGTAACCAAAACCATGAATAGGAGAAATTACAGCGGCAGTACCCGCTCCAAACATTTCCTTTAAAGAGCCATTTTTAGATGCATCAACCAATTCGCGTACTGTAATTTTACGTATTTCTACAGGTATATTTTCATCTTTAGCAATGTCTATTACACTTTTTCGAGTGATACCATCTAGAATTCTATCGCTAACAGGGCTTGTAATTAAAGTATCTCCAATACGGATAAAAACATTCATAGCGCCAGCTTCTTCAATGTATTCATGGGTATTGTCGTCTGTCCATATTACTTGCTGATAGCCTTTTTCTTTTGCTAATTGTGTTGGGTAAAATTGCCCAGCATAATTCCCTCCAGCTTTTGCGAAACCAACACCACCGTTTGCTGATCTAGAATATTTCTCTTCAATTAATACTTTAACTTTTCCAGAAAAGTAAGGTCCAGAAGGGGAGCAAGCAATAACAAATTTATAAGCGTCTGCAGGAGAAGCATGAAAGCCCGTTCCTGTTGCAAAAATATAAGGTCTTATATATAAAGAACTCCCTTTGGTCTGAGGAATCCAATCTTTTTCTAATTTTAATAAAGCGATTAAGCCATCCATAAAATAATTTTCAGGAAAAGCAGGCATGGCTAATCTTTTAGATGAAATGTTGATTCGTTTCTGATTTTCTAAAGGTCTAAATAACCAAATTTGATCTTTAGCATCTTTATATGCTTTCATGCCTTCAAAAACCGATTGCCCATAATGAAAAATTCGAGCAGAAGGATCTAAACTAAAATTTTGATATGGCAAAATTTTTGGTTGTTGCCATTTACCATTTTTATAATCACAAATAAACATATGGTCAGAAGTTACCTGCCCAAAAGGGAGCTTGTTAAAGTCTACTTCAGAAATTTTAGATTTTGAAACTTTCTCTATAGAAATGGATGTGCTCATAATTAGTTTATATTAGTTGCTGTAAAATTACGTATTTTTAGAATATACAATCATCATTAATTCGTAAATCTTATGTATAGATGTCTATTCTCAATAAATTATATTTATTTTTGTGCTAGAATTTTAGATTTTGAAACGAGAAATTATAATTACTTCCGATGGTTCTACAAGTATTCACTTGCCAGATTGGAATGAGCAATATCATTCAAAACATGGTGCAATTCAAGAAGCATATCATGTATTTATTAAATACGGATTAGATAGTTTTCAAGAGTCTGTTTCAATTTTGGAGATAGGTTTTGGTACGGGTTTGAATTGTTTTATTACTTTTTTGGAAGCAGAAAAACGAAGGCTATCTATAAACTATATAGGCGTGGAGGCTTATCCTGTCAAAGCAGATGAGCTATGTGAATTAAATTATGTAACTGAATTACATGCAGAAAAGCAGCGGCATATTTTTGAAAAATTGCACAATCTTTCGTGGGATAAACAGCATCAAATTACAGCTAGCTTTATGCTAAGCAAGCAGAAACAATTTTTTGAGGATATTGATGCTAAAAATGCATATGACTTAATTTATTTTGATGCATTTGGAGCACGTGTTCAGCCAGAATTATGGACAGAAACGATGTTTAATAAAATGTATCAGGCTTTAAGGATAAATGGAGTGCTAGTAACCTACTCAGCAAAAGGAAGTGTGCGGAGAGCTTTGCAAAAGGTTGGTTTTTCAGTAGAAAGATTACCAGGCCCTCCTGGCAAACGTGAAATGCTGAGAGGTAGGAAGCATTGGGCGTAGCCACATCTTCAAAGGAAGCATTGGGCGTAGCCACATCTTCAAAGGAAGCATTGGGCGTAGCCACATCTTTACAGGAAGAAATTAAAATTAATTGTTTTGTTATTTTTAGATAAAATAGTAGAATCAAAAAAAATAATATATTTTTGAATTTTAAATCATTTAATTAGTCATGGATTTTATATTTGGATTGTTAATTGGGGCTGTTTTGATTTTAGTAATCGTGTGGATTTACAGAAAACAGTTTGTAAAGCATAAAGTAGAAGAGCAGTCGGTTGTTTTATTGGAGAAGATTAGAAATGTTTCTAAAATGATTACTGTAGAAGGTGATTTTTCTGAAATTATGCACTTTGAAGATGTAAAAGATGTGTTTTTAAGCTTGGTTACGAGTAAGAAGAAAGCGATTGTAATGGCAAATGCAAAGGTGCTGATTGGTTTTGATATGAAGAAAATTAAAATTCAATCAAATCCAAATAATAAAAAGCTGATATTGAACTATTTTCCAGAACCAGAAATATTAAGTATTGAAACAGATATTCAATATTATGATGTAAAGGACGGCCTGTTTAATAAGTTTGCAGCATCAGATTTAAGTGAGCTTAATAAAAAAGTAAAGCAAAATATTATAGAGAAGATTCCTGATAGTGATTTGTTGTTGTCGGCAAATGCCAAAGCATTAGAAACGATAAATATGATAGAACAATTGGTAAGTACTTTTGGATGGCAATTGGATTATCGAAATTTAGAATTAGATAATGTAAAAATGATTGAAGAGAATAAGGTTTAATTCTTGTGTTGCTATTGTTATTAATAATTAATTTGTAAATTTGCGTTCTATTTAAAAAACAACTTTGGGTTTTAGAGAGTACAATACTGAAAACTAGAGACTTGCATCGCAATAATTAATGCTCTTCAGATGCAAGGTGAATATTAAAATAAATACTATGAAAAAATTACTTCTTTTAAGCTTATTTCTAATTGCTACAATTTCATATGGGCAAAGTACACCTGGAAAGCACAGCATTAGAAATTTAAATGTAAATACAGAGTTGTCAAATTTTGGAGTGACCTATTATGGTAATGATCAAATTGTTTTTGCTTCACCAAGCGAAAAGGTCACTATTGTAAGAAAAACTTGGAAAGAAAACGGACAGCCTTATTTAGACTTGTTTTTAGGAGATATAGCTCCAGATGGTCAAATCATTAATAAGAGACCATTGCAAGGTGATGTAAATCGAAAAGAACATGAAGCCGTTGTTGCCTTTACAAAAGATTTTAAAACGGTTTATTTTAGTGCTAATAATTATAGTGAGCGGAATAAATCAGTAAAGAGTAGTAAAGGGTTTGATAACATTCAACTCTATAAAGCCTCTGTTAATGCCGCAGGTGAATGGACAAATATTGAGAAATTACCATTTAATAGTGATGAGTTTCAATCAGGTCTGCCAACATTAAATAAGGAAGAGACTAAATTGTACTTTATATCTGATAGACCAGAATCTTTAGGAAAGACAGATATTTTTGTAGTAGATGTGCATAAAGATGGTACGTATGGAGAGCCTAAAAATTTAGGACCAAAAATTAATACAGAAGAGCGTGAAATGTTTCCTTTTATTAGCGATGACAATATGTTATACTTCTCATCTACTGGTCATGAAGGGCAGGGAAAATTAGACGTTTTTGTAGCAAAAATTTATGACCATACGGTATCTGTTCCAATAAATTTAGAAGCACCTATAAATAGTCCTAGAGATGATTTTGCATATATTTTTGATGAAACGCAACTTAAAGGGTATTTGTCTTCAAATAGAAAAGAAGGAAAAGGAGATGATGATATTTATTCGTTTATCGTTGGGGAGCAACCTTATATAGAATGTTTACAAACGATTAAAGGAATAGTTAGAGATAAAGATACGCAAGAATTATTGCCAGGTGCCATAGTAGAAATTTTAGATGGTGACGGTAATCAGGTGCAAATTACAGCTGCAACAGAAGACGAGGCTGCCTATAGTTTTGATGTGCCATGCAATAGTACATATACATTGGTAGGAACCAACCCGAAGTATTTAAAAGAAACACTAGAAGTGAAAACAATTAATGATGTAGGTGCGCCAGTAATAGAACAAAATATTAATTTAGCTACCGAGTTTATAGCTGTTGGAGATGAAGTATTGATTAATATTGATAAAATATACTTTGATTTTAATAAATGGAATATTCGTAAAGATGCTGCGGAGCAATTGGATAAGGTAGTAGATGTAATGAATCAATATCCAGAAATGAAAATTTTAGGAACTTCGCATACAGATTCTAGAGGGCCTTCTAGATATAACATGAAATTGTCAGAAAAGAGAGCAAAATCTACGGTAGATTATATCCTTTCAAAAGGGATCGCTGTGGGCAGAATAACAAGTCAAGGTTTTGGAGAGACACAATTGGTGAATGCTTGTGTTAATGGTAAAAAATGTACTAATGAAGAGCATCAATTAAACAGGCGAACGGAGTTTAAGGTTGTGCAAGAAGAAAAACCTAAAGTTCAAGAAGTTATTGAAGAGGTTAAAGATGTAGAGCCTGTTAAAGAAGAAGAGGCTGTAGATAAATTAAAGCCTGTTATGGAAAAAGCACCTGAAACTGAAAAATTAATTGAAGGAAAACCTGTTTTTAAAGAAGAGGCGAAAGAAATAAAGGATAATAATTAAATATACTTCGTATAAGAGTTTGTAAGTCCTACTTCGGTGGGACTTTTTTTGTTATAACTCTTTATTTATTACGCTTGTGGTAGATAAGAGTTTAACCAGCCTGCTGGCTAGGCAGGTTTCCTAAGGCTTGCCTCAAAATTAAAAATGTTTTTATTGGAAGTATATCTCGTACCCTTGGATTGAGGTTGTTGATTTACAGAGTGATAGTCAAAAAAGGTTAGTTTTCTGTGGCAGGCAGAAGGTAATTTATTGACTCGCTAAAAGTGCTTAAAATAAAAAAAAGCAACCATATGGTTGCTTTCTCATTTTATGCTCCTCCTCAAAGACTCGAACTTTGGACCCTCTGATTAACAGTCAGATGCTCTAACCAACTGAGCTAAGGAGGAATTTATAGGTATTATTTCCCTTTATGGGAGTGCAAATATAATTGTTTTTCTATTTACTGCAAGTGTTTGAAATCTTTTTTTTTAAGATTTTTAACTTTTGCCTATTTATCAATAACAACACAATAAAAATTATATTATCTAAGTAAAAATTGTATTTTTGTTTTTCAGACTAAAATAATCATTTTAATGGATAGGTTTTCCTTTTTAAATGCTGCCCATACGGGTTTCATAGAAGAATTATATCAAAAATATTTGACAAACCCAGACGCTATTGAACCTAGTTGGAGAAGTTTCTTTCAGGGTTATGATTTGGCCAATGCAGATTATTCATTAGATGGCGAAGCGCAAGGTCAAACTTCAGTAGAAGTTCCAGCACATGTACATAAAGAGTTTCAAGTTATTGAATTGATGAACGGGTATCGTTCTCGGGGGCATTTATTTACGAAAACAAATCCAGTTAGAGAGCGTAGACAATATGAACCTACATTAGCTATTGAGAATTTCGGACTTAGCAAAGATGATTTAGAAGTTGTTTTTGATGCAGGTGAGGTATTAGGAATTGGAAGTGTTACTTTAAGTAAAATTATAGCGCATTTAGAAGCTGTTTATTGTGACTCAATTGGTATTGAGTATATGTATATCAGAAAGCCAGAAGAAATAAAATGGTGGCGAGAGCGGTTGCATCAAAATAACAACCATCCTAGCTTTGATGTAGAAAAGAAAAAATACATTCTTTCAAAATTAAATCAAGCAGTAACTTTTGAGCAGTTTTTACAAACCAAATATGTTGGGCAAAAACGATTTTCTTTAGAAGGTGGGGAAACATTGATTCCTGCACTAAGTAATTTGCTTTTTTATGCTGTAGAAAAATATCAATTGGAAGAATGTGTTATCGGTATGGCACATAGAGGTAGATTAAATACTTTAATTAATATTTTTAGAAAACCTGTAAGAGAATTGTTTAGTGAATTTGAAGGGAAAGATTTTGAAGATGATGATATTGATGGAGATGTGAAATACCATTTAGGTGTAACGCTAAATAAAACCTATCAAAACGGAAAAGACATTAAAATGAATTTGGTGCCCAATCCTTCGCATTTAGAAACAGTTGATGCTATAGCAGAAGGAATTACTAGGGCAAAAACCGATAGAAAGTATAAAGGTGATACGTCTAAAATAATACCTATTTTAATTCATGGAGATGCTGCAATTGCAGGCCAGGGAATTGTATATGAGGTGATACAAATGAGTAAGTTAAAAGGGTATTCTACTGGAGGCACCGTTCATATTGTGGTAAATAATCAAATAGGCTTTACAACCAATTATTTAGATGCAAGATCAAGTACATACTGTACAGATGTAGGTAAAGTTACTTTATCTCCAGTTTTGCACGTAAATGCAGATGATGTTGAGGCTGTAGTTCATGCAACAGAAATGGCATTAGAATTTAGAATGCGTTTTAAACGTGATGTATTTATTGATTTGTTGGGCTATAGAAAATATGGACATAATGAAGGTGATGAACCTCGTTTTACGCAACCAAATTTATATAAAGCGATTGCAAAGCATGACAATCCTAGAGATATTTACGTACAACGTTTGATACATGAAGGTGTAATTGATGAAGCCTATGATAAAAAGATAAAGGCAGATTTTAAAACAATGTTGGAGAATCAATTCCAAATGTCTAAAAGAGACACAACTTCTCAAGTAAAACCTTTTATGGAAAGTACTTGGAAAGGATTTTCTCGTAAAGGTGTTGAAGAGATGTTGGAAGCAGTTGATACGGCCTATGCTGAAGATAAATTGAAAGGTATCGCTAAAATTGTTTCTACGGTGCCAGCAGGTGTAAAATTTTTAAGAAAAGCAGAGCGAATTTTATTAGGGAGAGCTAAAATGATTGAAACCAATACCATTGATTGGGGATTGGCTGAAACTCTGGCTTATGGTTCATTATTAGAAGAGGGGTATAATATTCGTATTTCTGGTCAAGATGTAGAAAGAGGTACGTTTAGCCATCGTCATGCCATATTGCGTGATGAGGTTTCTGAAGAACGAATCAATTTGTTAAATACGAATACTGAGAATAAAGGGGAAATGTTTATTTATAATTCCTTATTATCTGAATATGGTGTATTAGGATTTGATTATGGATATGCGATGGCAAATCCAGAGACATTAACCATTTGGGAAGCTCAATTTGGTGATTTTTCTAACGGAGCTCAAATAATATTCGACCAGTATATTTCTGCTGCAGAGGATAAATGGAAGCTGCAAAACGGAATTGTGATTCTACTGCCACATGGTTATGAAGGGCAAGGTTCTGAACATTCTTCCGCTAGAATGGAGCGTTATTTGCAATTATGTGCCAATGATAATATGACTGTGGCAAATTGTACTACGCCAGCTAACTTTTTTCACATATTACGACGTCAGTTAAAACGTGATTTCAGAAAACCTTTAATTGTATTTACACCTAAAAGTTTGTTGCGACACCCTAGAGCAGTGTCAAGTTTAGATGCATTTTCTAAACAAGAGTTTGAAGAAGTAATAGATGATACAATCAATCCTAAAAAAGTAAAAAAACTTGTATTTTGTACAGGTAAATTTTATTATGATCTATTAGCCGAAAGAGAAAAGTTAGAACGAGATGATGTTGCTTTGGTTAGAATTGAACAGTTATTTCCTTTACATAAAGAAAAATTACAAGAAGTAATCGCGAAATATAGCAATGCAAAGAGTCATGTTTGGGCACAAGAGGAGCCTCAAAATATGGGTGCATGGAGTTATATGTTACAACGTTTTGATTTGGTCAAGTTAGAAGTTGCTTCTAGACCTTTTTATGCTGTTCCAGCAGCA